>VOFK01001092.1_pt1 | contig 210903 bp, 196 predicted proteins | sample 5384121 | NCBI WGS metagenome assembly VOFK01 (sample SAMN12384730, study PRJNA508395) | human gut metagenome | isolation source: healthy gut J | host: Homo sapiens | reverse complement strand
TAGTAGCAATTTATCTCAACCGATGCTTTCACTATTGAAAACGCTCTTACGCCACTAATTGCCAAAATCCCCTTTTATCATCCTGATGGATATTACTAAGGTTTAGGTTAGGTTTATACGTTGCATATAAAACGGCATTTAACAGAGAATGATTTCAGAGTTGACTTAAAGAAAGCAAAAGAACCTTAAAACGGAAAGAATGTCCACGCTAACGGATAAAAAACAAAAAAGGTGCAACCCTTCGCAGGATTACACCTTTCCTTCTGCCTTACAGCAGTTTATCTTTCTCAGATGCCGAGTGACTTACGTACCGCCACCACTTTTTCTTCTGCTTCAGCATCAGCACTGGCGTAGCATTTCGGGCAACCCATTTCGCCCTTCACCTCGATATAGAACTTGATTTTCGGTTCTGTACCCGACGGACGAACAGAAATCTTTGTACCGTCTTCCGTGAAATACTGAAGAACATTTGAAGTCTCCGGCATATCCAGATCAACAGCATTTCCCTGAGCATCGATCATCTTCAATGTCTTATAATCCTTGATCAATTTGACAGGTGAACCTCCGATCTCCTTCGGTGGGTTAGCACGGAAGTTATCCATCATGGCTTTGATTTCATCCGCACCGCTCTTACCGGGTTTCACTACGTTTACAGTCGTTTCTTTAGAGAAACCATACTCTACATAGATATCCATCAGCACATCATACAGCGTCTTGCCCTGATCCTTAGCCCAGGCGCAGATTTCAGCCAACAATGAACAAGCAGAAACGGCATCTTTATCACGAACAAAGTCTTCTGCCAGGAAGCCGTAGCTTTCTTCACCGCCACCAATATATTGCTGCTTGCCTTCGCTCAAACGGATTTCACGTGCAATCCATTTGAAACCGGTGTAGCAATCACGCATTTCAATCTTATTCTTATCAGCAACAGCTTTAATCAGTTCAGTAGTTACAATGGTCTTCACAATAAAGTCATTCGGCTGCATCTTACCCATCGCAATACGATTCTTGATAATGTAATACAAGAAGATCAGGCAAGTCTGGTTACCATTGATAAGCACCCACTCACCTTTATCATCTTTGCAAGCCATACCTACACGGTCAGCATCCGGGTCACTGGCCATTACAATATCAGCATCGATCTTCTTCGCCAATGCGATAGCCATAGAAAGCGCCTCAGCATTTTCGGGGTTCGGAGATACCACTGTCGGGAAATTACCATCCTTCACCATCTGCTCGGGTACGCAATTCACATTCTCAAATCCCCATTCCTTCAGAGAAGAAGGAATCAGCACACGACCTGCACCATGCAGAGGAGTATAAACAATGCTGAGATCTTTCTGACGCTTGATAACTTCCGGATCTATAGAAATAGAATGAACCATATCCAGATAAATCTTATCTACATCAGCACCAATGATCTGAATCAACTCTTTGTTACCTTCAAACTTGATATCATCAACAGTCACCTTATTTACTTCGTCAATGATAGCGGTATCGTGCGGAGCAAGTACTTGTGCACCATCATCCCAATAAGCCTTATAACCATTATATTCTCTCGGATTATGACTTGCTGTGATATTGATACCACTCTGGCAACCAAAGTGACGGATAGCAAAAGAAACTTCCGGTGTAGGACGCAAATCGTCGAAGAGATATACCTTGATACCGTTTGCAGAGAAGATATCTGCAGAAATCCGGGCAAACTTGTCGCTATTGTTACGGCAGTCATAACCTACCACTACAGAAATCTGTTCTTTATCCTTGAAGCATTTGTTCAGATAGTTGGAAAGGCCCTGTGTAGCTGCACCTACCGTGTAAATATTCATACGGTTAGTTCCTGCGCCCATTATACCGCGCAAGCCACCCGTTCCGAACTCCAAATCCTTATAAAAGCAATCTATCAATTCGGTTTTATCTTCATTCTCCAACATGCGTTTCACTTCCGCCTGAGTTTCGGCATCATAAGCCGGGGTGAGCCATCTCTGGGCTTTCTCAGTTACCTGTTTGATAAGTTCCTGATTTTCCATATAATCATTGTTATTTTAGAGGTTAAAATATATCTGTTATTTACAAGACACAAATGTAGGCGAATAAGTTCAAATTTCCTACATTTTCATTAAAGATTTACACTGTATTATTCCGGCATCTTATAGCGATCACCGGTTTGTTTTACGTATTCCTCAAGGAATTCTTTCGGATATCCGGGACGTATCACACCAGCCGGCTGACCGATGGAATTACGTTCGAACTTACCGTCTTTCATACGTTTCACCACACCATCGTTGTATTTTACGATAAGGAATTCGCCGAGACGTTTCCAGGTATCGAGCGTACTCTGTGCAGTCATATTCGTGTAGTTAGTCAGAAACTCTTTTGCCCGGGCAGGATCTTTGGAATACAGCTTGGATGCAGCTGATTCGATTCCTTCCTGTGCATCATTGAAAGTGGTTTCCATCTCCGACTGGCTTGCACGTACATCGCCAATCATCAGATCGTAACGGGGATAAACCATATTCGCCACCCAGTTGAAGATCCAGAAAGAAGAATTCCAAGAGAAAGTAATATAGTCGGCGCCATCTACGCGAGAGTAGCATACAGGCACTTTATCGGTACAGCAATATACAGGTGTGAACACTGTCATATTAGCATCATCCGTACCGAACCAGAGCACACCACCGATAGCATCGGGCATGGTAGAGCGCATCTGAGATACGAAAACAAAACCGGACTGCTGGGTAGAAATAGGACGTTCGTTGAAATATTCCTGACCATTCACTTTAAAAGAAAGCGGAGAAAGACGATAGGGAGTGTGATAAGGACCTGCACCAAAATCCTTGCTGATATCCAGCGGAGTACCTTCGTAATGGTCGCGCATGGCATTCTTCACATCTTGTACGGAGATTTTGCGGTTTGCCTTCAAATAGAGCGGCATGGGTTGATTAGTCTTACCTTCTATGTATGGCAGAAACCCCTCACCACGATCGGTAAACATATTGAAATAGCTCCATACGCGGGCTTCGCAATAGCGACGCGCACCGAAATCCAGAGGAGCATACGCATCAGCAAAGCTGAAATCCTTATTCACACCAGTGAAGTAGCCTTTTTCACGAGCGAAAGAAATCACATCGGAAGAATAGAGGCAGTTATTCTTATCATTCATATCGAACTGGTGGATACGGGACTGGTTGGCATGAGCCGAGATGCAATCATCCGGAATGCGTACTGCCACCCATACGGCACCACGTACACCAGGACCTTTACCTATCATTTCCATAATCCAGATTTCGTTGGGATCGGCAATCGTGAAAGATTCCCCACTGCTGTAATAACCATATTCCTGCACAAGATCAGTCATCACCTTGATAGCTTCGCGGGCCGTACGGGCACGTTGCAGTCCCAAATAAATCAGACTGCCATAATCGATGATACCGGTAGTATCTACCAATTCCGGACGACCACCGAAAGTGGTCTCGGCAATGGTGAGCTGGAATTCGTTAATGTTACCAATAACATTGTAAGTCTGACGAGCCTGCTCTATCTGGCCCAGATATTTACCGGTATCCCACTCGTGTACATCCATCAGAGTACCTTTCTTATGTACGCCGGCAGGATAATGGTATAACTCACCGAACAACCCGTAGGAATCGGCAGAATAGGAAACGATGGTAGAACCGTCAGTAGAGGCATTTTTACCTACAATAAGATTGGTACAAGCCAACGCATGCGCTACGGCTGCCACCATACATAAGACGGAAAGAGTCAGTCTTTTACTTTTCATACTTCAGTTATTTTAATTATCGATTAATATATTCCATTACCAGACAAACTCAAATCGCTCCGTCGTCTGATTACCGCAACCATCCGTTACGGTCATCTCCACAACATGCCGCCCCCCTTTCTTCACATGTTTCGGATCGAGTTTGCAAACCAGATTTCCACTGATGGAATTGGGCTTGCCAAACAAAGCATATTTTCCGTCTATGGTTCCCCGGTAGCTACTGATACCGGTTTCTCCATCTTTTGCCTTGAAAGTGATGCGTCCCGCGCTCCCCCATTGTTTTGGATTGAGCGGAGTGATTTGGGGCGGTACGGTGTCAATGGCAACAGTATAAGTGCCCAGTTCACGGATCGTCGTCTTCATGAATCCGTCTTCATACTTGCCACCTATACTATATTTCTTTCCACGATTACTCACACTTGCTACATAATATTTCGTCATATCTTCCAATGGACGGCGGCGCAATCCGATAGTTAATTCGCAACGTCCATGCAAAGGTATACGGGTATCGTTCAACTGATAGGTAAAAGCAATGTCTCCACTGTCAGCCCGCACGGCATAATTCAGATATGCGTCATCATAGAGCATTCCTCGGGGGATAACCAGATTCAAACCGGGCTCTTGCAGGATATTTACTTTATTCCAGTGAAAAATGTACTTCTCCCGGTGCTCCACAGGTTTTATTTCCGCACGCTTTCCATGTATCGTAAAACGTACTTTGGAAGTATTTCCCAGCGCATCTTTCAGTGTATAAACGAAGCGGTAGGGACGCTCTTCATTAATATCAACCAGTCCCCGGTTTCCATTGGGAGCATGCAGCATACGTAATGTATTTCCCGGCTCGATGAACGACTTCATATATTGCCCATATGTCCACGAATTAATCATCCGGTTTTCATATTCCGAGAAACGGTCTACCACACTACGAAACACTTCCACACTATCTACTTCCAGAATGACAGTATGTACTCCGTAACGATTGCTCACCCCGTCCATATAATCATAGGCACGGATAGCGGAACCTACCAATCCCCAAGCAGTAATAGGTTGTTTTGGGGTAAGCGGAAACGCCTGATGCTTCTGGTTTCCGTCTACTACTCCCCTGCCCGGTTGAGGAAAAAGTATAATGCCTTCGGCACGGGGAGCCGTATTATCTTTCACTTTCTTCTTAAAGAAGGGCAACGGGTCGATATAATCGTCCGTATCCGCCTCAAACATATCCAGATGCAGGTGTGGCCCGAAAGAATAACCAGTATTACCACTCAGAGCGATCACCTGCCCTGCCTTCACCGGATATTCACCCGGTTCGGGAGTAATCTCCACTTCCCATGATTCCTTTTCATATTGCAGGTCTTCCACACGGCGGGCCACATCACCCACAAAAGCACTGAGATGCCGGTTGATGGTTTTATATCCGTTATTATAAGCTACATCGAGCACATATCCCGAACCATGCGTGACGCGAATACGCGAAATATATCCTTCGGCCAGGGCATGTACCGGTTTGCCGATGGTTCCTCCTGTTTTGAAATCCAATCCGCCATGAAAGTGGTTGGCACGTATCTCACCGAAATTCCCGGAGAAGGTGATGGGGAAATCAAAAGGAGGGGTAAAAGTAGCATCGGAAGGCACATTCTCCGTTGTTTGCGGATAAGCCTGCGCTCCCCATGCCAGAAGTATAAGGGATAATATAGTATGTTTCATATAGGTCGATAAATAATTTGTCGGGCAAATGTACATTATTCCGGGTAGATTATAAAGAAATGCAAGCAAATATTACCCGATAAATATTTATCTTTGCAGGGACAAATAGCTCTTAGCGACTCATATTTATCCTTCTCACCAAAGTAACCGACGGGTTGTGGAACGTAAGCGTCACCGCCCAATACAGCAGCAACCGCACCACCGTGAAGGTACCCCGCACCTATCAGATGAACACACGCCTCAGCGTAGGCACCGCATATAAACAACCTGAAGACGGAAACGAAGGAGAAGAAGGAGGCGAAGCTTTGAACACTCTCCCTTGAGATAACCAAGAGTACGTATCCGAACGCTTACTACCATGCGCACCTGTAGACTTAGTACAACGCTACCGTCAGTATCAATCCCTGGCAGGAAGGTACGAACAGCGAAGGAGACGCAGGGATGGAAATTTGATTAGGAATATGCTTGCAGGATCCGCCAAAAGCCATATCTTTGCAGCACAAACTAATTAAAAACACCGTACAGAAGTTTATGAGCCATACTATTTTTATTTATGCAAGCATTGTCTTAGTAGTGCTTATCATTTTAGGCGTCGTATTTACGATTATTACTATGCGCCGTTTGCACAGTACACAAAAACAGTTGCAAAAACAGGATAAAGCAAGTACCAAGGAGAAAAAATACGACTGGTATGGGCACTAATCATTTCATATTCATACAAGAATTACCTCCTGAGCAAAATATTGAAACTCAGGGGGCATTCGATTATTCCAGATTAAAACCTGTATAAAAATACTGTTGTAAAACACCTATTCCCGAAGTACACCGAAACACGGAAATCGCTACATTGCGACATGTTTAACCCCCAATTAAAATTGCAAGGTTATGATTATCGGAGTACCTAAGGAAATCAAAAACAACGAGAACCGTGTAGGAATGACCCCTGCCGGAGTAGCCGAGTTGGTGAAAAGAGGTCATACAGTGTATGTACAGGCATCTGCCGGTGCAAACAGCGGTTTTCCTGATGAAGAGTACATTGCAGTGGGTGCGAAAATGCTGCCAACCATCGAAGCTACGTATGCCGCAGCTGAAATGATTGTGAAGGTGAAAGAACCTATCGCCCCCGAGTACAAACTGATTAAAAAGGGTCAAGTGGTATTTACCTATTTCCACTTCGCCGCCGATAAAATACTTACCGAAGCCATGATAGAAAGCGGTGGTATCTGCATCGCTTACGAAACCGTAGAGAAAGAAGACCACTCCCTCCCATTGCTCACCCCCATGAGTGAAGTGGCCGGACGCATGGCTACACAGGAAGGTGCCCGTTTCCTGGAAAAGCCGCAAGGCGGAAAAGGGAAATTACTGGGTGGCGTACCCGGTGTCCGTCCTGCACGTGTATTAATTCTGGGTGGTGGTGTAGTAGGAACCAATGCTGCACAGATGGCCGCCGGAATGGGTGCGGAAGTATTAATCACCGATATTAATCTGACGCGCCTGCGCTACCTCAGTGAAGTGTTACCAAAAAATGTAAAAACTCTATATTCTTCTATGCATAACATCAAGATGGAATTGCCCAACATAGACCTCGTGATTGGTTCCGTACTGATTCCGGGAGATAAAGCGCCACATCTGATTACCAAAGATATGCTGAAGATGATGAAACCGGGAACCGTTCTCGTAGATGTTGCCATAGATCAGGGCGGATGCTTTGAAACCTCTCATCCTACCACCCACAGCGAACCGACGTATGTAGTAGATGACATCGTGCACTATGCGGTAGCCAATATTCCGGGAGCAGTACCATTCACTTCAACTATGGCACTGACGAACTCCACACTACCTTATACCGTGGCATTGGCAGACAAAGGCTGGCAAAAAGCATGTAAAGACGATCCCGCTCTGGCACTGGGACTGAACGTAGTGGAAGGTAAAGTTACTTATAAAGCTGTAGCGGATGTATTTGGACTGGAATATGAACCGATAGAGTGGTAATAGCTACGAGCTACAAGTTACGAGCTACGAGTGGCTGCGCTATCATGCTGCAAAGTACTTGTAGCTCGTAGCTCATGCAACGTCGGTTGAATTGATCGGCACGTTATTTTATGTTCCTTTTTTCTCTCTGTGATTCTTCACGGCACGCTCAATGTGTTTTGGAAAACCAATCCTTAAACTCCTGCACACGTGCCTTGCTTACCAGCACTTTTTCATCCGAGACCTTACAACGAAGATTAATAGACAGACGATTATTGAACCATAAATCAATATCCTTGATAGCCTCACGGGAAATAAGAAATTGCCGGTTGACACGAAAGAACAGGGATGGGTCGATACACTCTGTTATTTCATCCAACGTTTGTGGAAATGTATATTCCTTACCATCGGCAAGAACAACCTTCACTTTACAATCCTGAATATAAAACAGTAGAATCATATCCACCGAAATCGGTAGCAACTTGTCACCCTTCACCGGAATGAGAAAATGCGTTTTATAACTTTCCTGTTTTTTCAGCGAATGAATTAATTGCAGCAAAGCATTGTCAGGAGATTTCCCTTGTTCCGAACCATGCAACTGCTCCAACTTATGGAAAGCCTTTTCAATATCACTTTTGCCAATAGGCTTCAATAAATAATCCACACTGTTCACCTTGAATGCACGAAGAGCATATTCATCATAGGCCGTAGTGAAAATAATAGGGCAGGTAATATCTACATGACCGAAGATTTCAAAAGCTGATCCGTCAGCTAAATGAATATCCATAAAGATCATGTCCGGCACAGAGTGCATGGCAAACCAATCCAATACAGCTGCAATACTGTCCAAAGTAGCTTCTACTTCCACTTCCGGCTTTACTTCCTGTAACAAAGCTTTCAGGTTGCGAACCGCTGCTTTCTCATCTTCTATAATAATTACTTTCATGAGGCACTCGATATTAAAGGAATACGTATGGTAAACTGCTCGTTCTCGCTGATTTGTATCTCCCGCTTGTAAAGCAAATGATAGCGTTTGCAAGATTTGCCAGTCCTATGCCAGTTCCGGTAGTAGCAGTCAGTTTAGGCTGCACCGGATTGGTAACGATTAATTCTTCCTCTTCGGTATAAATACGGATATTCAATGGATGCCTGTCGCTTATTTCATTATGTTTCACTGCATTCTCTATCAGCATCTGAACTGCCATAGGAGGCAAATAATAATTGGCATATTTATTATCAATACAAATATCAAAAGAGAGATTATCTTCAAAGCGCATCTTCAACAAAAAGATATAGGCCGACACAAATTCTATTTCATCCTTCAAAAACACACTTTTCGAATCATTTCCCTGCAAGGTGTATCGCAAAACACGGGAAAGTTCCTGAATGTATTCCTGTGCTTTATCCTGATCTTCACGTACCAGTGACCGGAGAGTATTCAGAGAGTTAAAAAGCATATGTGGATTCAATTGATTCTTCAAAGCCTCATATTGGTTCAGGATGTTCTCGGCCTGCAACTGCTGGTTTTCTATAACGACTTCCTGCTGGCGCCGAATAAGGTAGGATATATAACAACTTCCCGATACGGTACAGGTTATTATAAAATCACGTAGAGGATGCAGATAATGATGTACCATGGCATCAATGGCCGGAATATCGAAAGTGTGATGAAAGAATACAAAACATTTCCCTAACAAGCTGCTTAAGATCCAAGTCAGTATCAATGACAATATCATCTTCTGCCAGGTGATTTTTACAGCCGGCTGATTAAAGTGGAATAGCAAGGTATTCACCTCAAACAGAATCACAAGAGAAATGAAAGTGAAAAACACTTCGCTTACCACATCAGCAGGCCTCATGCCCGGAAACAGTGTCTGGCTCTCGAAGACATCAAAGAGAGAAACCAATTCCGGAAAATGAATTAATGTTGCCACGGAAATGGAAACGATGAGTATGAACAGGGTATACCGGTTTTTCATGCTTGCAGTATTTTACCTACAAAGATACATTTTATTCTATCACATCCTTATCTTTTCAAAGATAAGGAATCTTACTTTTCAGCAGAAGCCTGCTCTTTCATAATCCTTGCCGTGACGTACATGCCGGGACGGAATTGGCTGTCCACAGTATCTACCTTGGCGTAGACTTCAACAGAACGTGTATCTTCATCCACTTTCTGCCCGATAGATATCAAAGTAGCCTTAAATACAGTTTTGCCCATTCCGTTTACACGAAATTGTACCGGATTTCCCACTTTCATATCTGCCAAATCCTTTTCATAGGTTGTCAATCTGAGTAAAGTCCGGCTTTTATCTACTATTTCACAAAGAGCATCTCCTACATTCATATATTTACCGACATTCATTTTCACATCTGCCACATAACCACTGATCGGAGCTTTAATCAGCAAAAAAGGTTGAATACCCTCCTTTAGCAGGACTTCAGGTTCAACTTCCAGTAATTTCAACTGTGCAGCTGCCGCTTCTACACGGCTCTTCATTGAAAGGTAATCTGCCTTGCTTTGCTGAAGTTTCTTTTGGGAGGCAGCTTGTTCGACAGAAAGAGCTTGTTGGCGAAGATATTCTGCTTCCAGAAATTCAGCCTGTGCATGACTGTCCAGATATGTCTGTTGTAAAGTTATAAAGTCGGGATTTTCCAGAGTAGCCAATACACTCCCTTGTCGGACTGGTTCGCCGGGCAGCAAAGAAGTACTCTTAATGACCCCGCCCATCGTAAGTGAAACTGTCGCCATCCGTTGCGGAGGAATAACCATTGTACCGTTAAATGACACCTGATTGGGTTTAGAAGTAGCTGAGGTAATAGCATCTACCTGAATGCTATCTGTCACGTTTTCTACTACGGCAATAGCGGTAGCCTCTTCTGCCGGTTGGACTTCTTTGTTCTCGCCGCATGCCGTCAGCACCAGCAGAATTAAGGGGAAAGTTATCTTTTTCATCGTCATCATTCTATTTAAAAAGTTCGTATTCAAGGGCTGCTATATTGTATTGATATACCGTTTCGAGGTATCCGCGACGAATGTCACGCGCCACATTAACGGCTTGTATAAATTCAGTTATATTAGTTTCGCTATGTTGCAACTGCAGGTTAGCCACTTTCAACAGTTCATCCGCTTCTTTCAATGCCGATGTTGTATAATAGCGCAAACTTTCAGACTGGCGGCGCAAACTGGCAACAGCTTCCGAAACCTTGTTATATAGATTCTGTGTATTAGTCTCAGCTTCAGTTCTTGCTATGACGGCAGCCACTTTCGCCTGCTTTATCTTGCTGCGCCGCGGCAAGAAGTAAACCGGAAAGGAAACTCCAACCATCCACGAATTCAATCCTTTCAGTGGAAGTATATCCTGACGTACGTAACCGAAGGACAGCTCAGGAAAAAAACGGCTTCGTTCCACATTCAGTTGTGCTTTGGCCTCATTAGCCTGACTCTGGAAATAATTCATGTGAACTTCCGAAAAAGACGGTGCCTGATAATCTACCGGAAATTGCACCAATGCCGTATCTACCGGAACCAATGGTCGATCTGCATAACAGACCCAATTCAGTCGTGACAAAGCCAGTTTTTCTTCTTCTTGCGCCTGAAAAAGGCGATTCTTCATATCCGCTGCCATACTGGTGGTCATGTTTTTCTCCAGCAGGGTTATTTCTCCCTGATGATAGCGCAACTCCCCCATACGCTGCAATTGCTCAGCCAATTTGTTCTGGTCATTGTATAAAGCACGAAGATTGCAAGCATACAGATAATATGCCCATGCGCGCTTCACTTCTGCAACCACTTCTTTTTCAACAACCTGCCGATAGAAAGCTCCCATTTCAACCTGCCTGTTCACCAAGGCATTCTTATAAAAAGGAGTCAACAGAGAGCCTAATCCTTGGGTTACTTCCCACTGCTTATCTTTTCTAAGTTCACCATTCAATTGTCCCCATGAATAGTTCATCTCGGTAGAAGACAATTCCAATACTTCTCCCCTGCCCGCCTTTACCTGACGGATTGCCGCAGAAGCTATTTTCAGCCGGGGGTGATTCTGTTTTGCCAGTTCTATGGCCTGATCCATTGTCACTTTCTCCTGAGCTTTCGCCGTAAAGGGCGACACAACAGCCAACAACAGAAAGAAGAACAAGAACTTTTTCGCTGAGAAACGACGTTTCCATACCACTGTATAGCTTACAATCTGATAGAAAACAGGAATAATAAGCAGTGTCAATACAGTAGATACAATCAACCCGCCAATGACTACGGTAGCCAACGGACGCTGCACTTCGGCGCCGGCCGAGGTGGCAATGGCCATAGGAACAAATCCCAAAGAAGCAACCAGCCCTGTCAAGAAGACAGGCCGCAACAGATGAGCGGTTCCACGGGCAATCACCCGTCTGGTAGAAAGAGCATACATAGTTTCTTTTCTTATATCATTAAAGTGATTAATCATTAAAATACCATTGAGAACCGCTACACCGAAGAGCGCTATGAAGCCTACTCCTGCGGAAATACTGAATGGAAGACCGCGCAGCCATAGTGCCAGAATACCGCCAATCAATGAAAGAGGCACGGTAGAGAACACCACCAATGTGTAAGTAACATTCTTGAAAGCGAAAAACAATAGTAACAGAATCAGCATCAAAGCTACCGGTACAACCACCAACAAAGTATTGATGGCATTCTGTAAATTCTCAAATTGTCCTCCATATTCGAAATAGTATCCGGGCTTCAATTGAATATTTTTATCCAGCGTCTTCTGTATATCCTGCACTACTTGCTGAATATCCGCTCCACGCACATTGACCCCGATTACAATACGACGCTTGGTTGCATCCCGGTTAATCTGTAACGGACCATTCACCAAATCAATGGTAGCCACCTCACTGACCGGTATCTGAATACCTTCATTGGAACGGACAAAGAGTTTATCCAGATTCAAATCAGCCACTTTATCCTGATCCAGACGAACCACCAAATCAAAACGACGCTCATTCTCAAAGACTACTCCACTTGCCTCTCCGGCATAGGCTGTACGAATAATAGTATTCAATTCTTCTATATTGATACCATAGCGGGCAATCTTTCCACGATTATACTTTACTACCAATTGAGGCAACCCCATTGTCTGTTCTACAATCACATCCGATGCCCCGGGTACCTTTTCTACAAAAGCTGCAGCCTCTTTTGCCTTCTGATAGAGTTCATGTGTGTCTTCTCCATAAAGTTTAACGGCAATATCTGCTTTGGCTCCTGTCATCAACTCATTAAAACGAAGTTGGATAGGTTGGGAGAAATTAAACTCTGCACGGTCAGATAACGGTTCAAGAGCCTCTTTCATCTTCTCTACCATCTCGGCGCGACTGGCAGCACTGGTCCACTCCTTGAAAGGCTTCATGACAATCATTACGTCGGCATCTTCCACTGCCATCGGGTCTGTTGGAACTTCTGCCGTACCTATTTTTGCTACCACATGTTTTATTTCCGGGAGTTTATCCATCAAGAGTTTCTCCGCTTCATTGGGATACTTCAATGCTTTCGCTTAACGAACTACCGGCTGGAAGCGTCATCTGCATGGCAAATCTCCTTCATCCAACGTAGGAATAAATTCTGCTCCCAGACGGGTGAAAAGAAAGAGAGAAATAACCAAAGCCACAAACGCCGTTGCAACAGTTTGCCACTTAAAACGCAAACAGAATGACAAGGCACGGGCATAGAGTTTGTTTAGTGCTTCAAAGAATTTATCGGCAAAAGTCGGCTTTGTCACAATATGATGTTTCAGAAACAGGGAAGCCATCATCGGAACGTAAGTCAGTGATAAGAACAGGGCACCGATTATGCAAAATACCAGGGTTTTAGCCATCGGCGTGAAATACTTCCCTTCTATTCCTGTCAAAGTCAATATAGGGAAAAATACGATCAGAATGATGAATACGGCAAATGTCGCAGACCGTACCACACTTGAAGCACCTTTCTCTACTTCCGCATCCATTTCTTCTGCCGACAAAGTGCGACCCTTAAACTTCTTACTGTAAATATGTGCCAATATACCTTCCAATATAACAATGGAGCCATCGACAACAATACCAAAATCTATCGCTCCCAAACTCATAAGGTTGGCAGAAACATTAAAGATACGCATCAGAATGAATGCAAACAGCATGGCTAATGGAATGACGGAAGCCACAATCAGTCCGGCACGTACATTACCCAAAAAAACAATCAATACCAGAAATACGATGATCGCACCTTCTATCAGATTATAGATAACAGTAGAAATGTTACGGTTCACCAATTCAGAACGGTTCAGATAAGGCTCGATGGTAACACCCTCCGGCAATATTTTCTGTATCTTTTCCACTCTTTTCTCCAGTTCTCCGGTTACGACATTGGCATTGGCTCCTTTCAGCATCATGGCAATACCACCCACACATTCGCCCTTGCCGTCCATTGTCATGGCTCCGAAACGTTTGGGTGCTCCGAAGCGTACTGTACCGATGTCACTGATACGGATAGGAATACCATTACGGTTGGCTACTACTATCTGTTCCACATCTTTAATACGGCTTATCATCCCTTCAGAGCGAATATAATAAGCACGATTTACTTTCTCGATATAGCTGCCACCTGTATTCTGGTTATTCTTATTCAAGGCTTCGAATACTTCTCCGATAGTGATATTGAGAGAGAAAAGTACATCCGGATCAACCGCTACTTCATATTGTTTCAGATAACCTCCAAAACTGTTTATCTCAACAATACCCGGGATACCGGACAACTGTCGCTTCACAATCCAGTCCTGAATAGTACGAAGCTCCATTGCATCATATTTATCCTCATATCCCGGTTCCACTTTCAATACATATTGATATATCTCACCCAGTCCGGTGGTGATAGGCATCATTTCGGGCATACCCAACTCCGAAGGAATCTCACCGGCCACACTCTGTATCTGCTCGTTCACCAACTGGCGGGCATCCAGAGTAGGTACACTCTCTTTAAAGACTACCGTCACCACCGACAGCCCGAAACGGGAGACAGAACGGATTTCAGTGACATTCATGATATTGCTCATGGCAATTTCCACGGGCATTGTGATAAGTTGCTCCACCTCTTGTGGGGCCAAGGTTGGTGACACGGTTACAATCTGTACCTGATTGTTCGTAATATCCGGAACAGCATCTATAGGAAGTGTCAACATGGAATAAATTCCACCAATCAAAAGAAACAAAGTGGTAAGCCCCACAAAAAGTTTCTTCTTTACTGAAAATCGTAGGATAGCGTCGAACATGTTTTATACTTTTGGTTTTTGCACAAAAGTAAACTATCCGAATTATACACAGAATGGCTGTGTGCTGAACCGGCTATTTTAGCAATTCAACCGTCGATATCAGTCGTTGAAGTGAAACTACCGACTTACAGTTTATCTCCGAACAGAAAATCTTTCTTCCTCCTATACGCCCATATCAATGCAAGTATCGTAATGCAAAGGTTAAAGATAAATGGAAACTCCTGCGAACGTACATGAAACAATGATTGGAAGAAATCTACAATAAACGGACAAAGCAGCACAGCCAAGTAGTTCATTGCCATCACAAAAGCCAGTGCCAGCGTGGTTTTCTGGGGAACAGCCGTATCCACCGTTTTATCATAGATCAACGGCTGAATAACACCATAGCCCAATCCTACCAGTATGCAGCCCGGTATGATCAGCCATTCTTTGGGAGAAATCCATATCAGTGCCAACCCCAGTGCAATACACAGCAGGCTGTAAAACTTCGTCTTTTCCTTCAGATACTTTACAACATGCCCCAGAAAGAAACCGGGTGCCATGATAGCAAGGAAGAAAAGGGAAATCATCATCCCCGAGTTCCCGCTGGAAAAGTGATGTTCTTCCATCAAGAACGGAAGGTTGAACGTCACGATCAATACGATATAAGTGGTAAGCCCGTAGAAAAGCATTAGTTGCAGCAGATGACGGACATGAATACCATACTTACCGGGGATAGCGGGAGCAGCCGTTTCTGCCGATGAAGAAGTACCGGCAGGAGATTTATCCGATGAAGTGACTTGTGCTTCACCATCCGCATTTTCGTCTTTCAGATGGATGGTGAGTATGATGGCTACCAAAGGTAGTAAATAGACCAGGAAAGGCAGATGCCAGTTCACTTCTGCCAGATAGCCGGTAACAGCGGTTGCCACCACCAGCGTAACATTTGTAATGGCGGAACTGTATCCAAATTGCTTCACCCGGTAGGTTCCCGTGAAATAACGGGAAATCAATCCGGTAGAAAGCGGAATAATCAGTCCCGCACCAATTCCCAGCAGGGCGCTGACAGCTATTAATTGCCACATTTTTGTGGAAAACAGGTACAGCACCCCGCTCGCGGCGAACATCCAGAGCCCCGCGCGTAACAGACGGACAAAGTCGCGTTTCTCAGCCAACTTGCCCGCCAACAAAATAAAAGGTATAATCAATAACGACGGTAAAGAACTAAGCATCTGAATATCCAGTTCCGAAGCATCCGGAAAAGTAGTGGAAAGCTGCCCCAAGATAGGAGAAACAGCCAATCCCGGCAAAGAGGTCAATGCAGAAATAGACCAGATGCCGATCAATGTAATAAGAGGAATGGTTCCCCGGCCGGTATTGATTTTCATATACACATATATATTTATAGGGTTTGAAATAGTGCAAGAGAAACAATTATGGTTATAGAAAGTTCAAAAAAGGAGGAAAGGATAAATAATCATTTAACGGAGAGAGAATGTCAGTCGGGAGTATCTTAAACTCTCCTCCTCGGAGGAGGGAATTGAGATAGTCAGAATATCAATAACTACACTCCTAAATTATCATTTACCTTCCCTTTAATAAACGCCAAAAGATGTAAAACGTCGGAACTTTCCTCTGCAAACGCCGTTGTTGTGGGAAATTCGACGGGGAAAATCCTCGCCACCTAAACCTAAACTAAAATATTAGTAAAATGGAAGATGTAAATTTCAGAAAAGGTGATGCCAAAACAGAAGTGTTTGGATCAAACAGAATGTTGCAACCCTCTCCGGTAGAGAAGATCCCTGATGGACCTACTACTCCCGAAATTGCTTATCAGATGGTAAAAGACGAAACTTTCGCTCAAACTCAACCCCGTCTGAACCTGGCCACTTTCGTTACCACTTATATGGACGATTACGCCACCAAGCTGATGAACGAGGCTATCAACATTAACTACATTGACGAAACGGAATATCCCCGTATCGCCGTGATGAACGGAAAATGTATCAACATCGTAGCAAACCTGTGGAACTCTCCGGAAAAGGATACTTGGAAAACAGGTGCGCTGGCCATTGGTTCAAGTGAAGCATGTATGTTGGGCGGCGTGGCAGCATGGCTGCGTTGGCGTAAAAAACGCCAGGCTCAAGGCAAACCTTTCGATAAACCTAATTTCGTTATCTCAACCGGTTTCCAGGTAGTATGGGAAAAGTTCGCACAGTTGTGGCAGATTGAAATGCGTGAAGTGCCTTTGACCCTTGACAAGACTACTCTTGATCCGGAAGAAGCCTTGAAGATGTGTGATGAAAACACCATTTGTATCGTACCTATTCAGGGTGTGACATGGACCGGACTGAACGATGACGTAGAAGCACTGGACAAAGCTCTCGATGCTTACAACACCAAGACCGGTTACGATATTCCTATCCATGTAGATGCTGCCAGTGGTGGTTTCATCCTACCGTTCCTCTATCCTGAAACGAAATGGGACTTCCGTTTGAAGTGGGTTCTTTCTATCAGTGTCAGCGGACATAAATTCGGTCTCGTTTATCCGGGTCTGGGTTGGGTTTGCTGGAAAGGTAAAGAATATCTGCCCGAAGAAATGTCATTCAGCGTAAACTATCTGGGTGCAAACATTACTCAGGTGGGATTGAACTTCTCCCGTCCTGCTGCTCAAATCCTGGGTCAGTACTACCAATTCATTCGCTTAGGATTCCAGGGATACAAAGAGGTACAGTATAACTCACTGACCATCGCGAAGTATATCCATGATGAAATCGCTAAGATGGAACCATTCGTCAACTATTCAGAAGAAGTGGTGAACCCGTTGTTCATCTGGTACATGAAACCGGAGTACGCCAAGAATGCTAAATGGACGTTGTACGACCTACAGGATAAACTGTCGCAACATGGTTGGATGGTACCGGCTTATACCCTGCCTTCTAAACTGGACGACTACGTCGTAATGCGTGTGGTAGTACGCCAGGGCTTCAGCCGCGACATGGCAGACATGCTGCTGGGCGACATCAAGAATGCCATCACTGAACTGGAAAAATTGGATTATCCTACTCCTACCCGCATGGCTCAGGAAAAGAACTTGCCAGTAGAAGCTAAAGTGTTCAATCACGGTTGTAAAGCTCACAAAGCAGCGAAATAATTAAGGGAACCAATCAACAAGGGGACAAGCCAACTCGTCCCCTTGCCAATTCTAAAAAGAAAACGTATGGATAAAAAGATTTCAATCTCTCAACTAAAAGAGGTTGCCCAGGAAGCCTATGAACAGGTGAAGGGTAACACCGGGGGAAAAAATGCCGATTACATCCCCTACCTTGCCAACATCGACAAGAATCTGTTCGGCATCAGCATCTGCCTGATGAACGGACAAACCATTAATATAGGTGACACTGACTACCGTTTCGGTATAGAATCTGTTTCCAAAGTACATACAGCCATCCTCATCCTCCGTCAATACGGAGCACAGAAGGTGCTGGATATGATTGGTGCAGATGCTACAGGACTACCTTTCAACTCAATCATCGCCATTTTGTTGGAGAATGATCACCCTTCTACCCCATTGGTAAATGCAGGTGCCATCTCAGCATGTTCCATGGTTGAGCCTGTGGGCTATTCGGATAAGAAATGGGAAGCTATCGTTCAGAATATTACTGATTTGTGCGGTTCAGCTCCACAATTGATTGATGAGCTGTATAAGTCGGAAACGGCTACGAACTTCAACAACCGCTCTATTGCATGGTTACTGAAGAACTACAACCGTATCTACGATAATCCGGATATGGCACTCGACCTGTACACTCGTCAATGCTCATTAGGTATTACTGCCGGACAACTGGCGATTGCTGCCGGAACCATCGCTAACAGTGGTGTAAACCCTGTCACCAAGAAAGAAGTGTTTGAAGCTTCATTAGCTCCGAAGATTACTTCCATGATTTCTACCGTAGGTTTCTACGAACATTCAGGTGACTGGATGTACACTGCCGGTATACCTGCCAAGAGTGGTGTAGGTGGTGGAGTTATGTCTGTACTGCCCGGTGTATTCGGCGCAGCTGCATTTGCACCTCCTTTGGACGAAGCAGGAAATTCTGTTAAATCACAGCTCGCCATCAAGTATATCATGAACAAATTAGGTTTGGGCGTGTTCAATGGTGACCGTGTGACTATTATAGAATAAGACAATCTCTCTTTTTCATAAATAAAAGGCGTCGTCAGTCCGGAGAGGATAGGCGGCGCCTGTACTTATATATACTCAATATACGGCTTGTAAACTATAGAAGCTATCAGCTAAATTAATTCATTTCGGATGGGTTATGAACTAAATGATAAATAATCTTTTAGACGCAGATGACACGGATGACGCGGATCTTTTTTTATAGCGCAGCCTTTTAAATCCGCGTTATCCGCGTCATCCGCGTCTAAAAAATAATATACCGAATGGCGCTAATCACTTATCACTAAACACTTTTGTTCTTTTCTTTTCCGGTATGAATATAATTTTAGGCGCGGATTACGCGGATTACACGGATTCTTTTTCTGTAATATAGTGTAATAGCGCAGCCATTAATCCGTGTTATCCGCGTAATCCGCGCCTAAATCATTATCAGCATTTAGCTCATTACTGTACCGATATGCATTATATAGAAGTGAACTGAAGAATATAACTTCTTGTGTGATAGTCTACTTGGTGTTCCACTAAGATCAGTCGTAGTGGAACACTAGTTCAGTCGTAGTGGGAAGTGGCTTCAGTCGTAGTGGGAAGTACGTTCAGTCCTAATGGGAATATAGCTCATTACCGCATCAATATAAATTAATACCTCCAGCACATAACCATCGCCATAGCGCAGCACCCTACCGCGCAGCCCTCCGGCATAGGCGCAGGTGCGTAAGCGTAGGCACTGTCAGGCGCAGGTAAGGGGCGATCTGTCTGAGCGAAGCGAGTTCGAGCCCCGTCTGCGAATGGCAGTATCGGAGTAGCACCGGAGACGTAGCCGGGGTCCCTTTCTTTTTGGTATCTTTTTCTTTCGGGACAAGCCGAAAGAAAAAGTACACACACACAACATTACTTTATATCCCCTCCCTGCAACTCCTTATAATACTCTTGTTTCTCCTGATTCCTCTTTTGTACCAGACTCGTCACATACACCGTAAATATCGGAAACATCATCATCCCCAATGCTGCCAGCAGAACTGACAGTACACGCCCCGTCACCGTCACAGCAATAATATTGGAACCAACCGTCGTTACATCCATAAACGCCCACCACAAAGCATCCCCATAGCCTGTAACTAATGTATTCACCCCATGCTCCATAACATAGAAAGCCAGACTGGAGAAATAAACCGTAGCAAGCAAAGTCGTCAGGTAAGTAACAAACAGACCGGATGCCTTATTATACGTCAACCAACCTACCACAATGGCCAACGCATAACCACCGCGCACTAAAGGAATAAAACGCAATAAATAAGTGATTTCCTCTGAAAACGTCCATCCGGCCCAGGAAATAATGCTTTGGTAAGGGATAGCTACCAGAAGAAAAACGAAGTGAGTAGCAAAATAACGTCCTTTATGCTTTGCTAAAAACCACTCCAAAATAAAGTCCAGCAAAAACAGGATGCACACGGCAAACTGAACCTTCATAAATACCGTCTGAGTATAGAAAGGAATACCCTTGAATGTATCTACTGAAATACTAACCACTAAAAATAACGAAAGTAACAGAATCACAATGTGTAAGACACCATAAATTCCCTTCTCTCGTAATGCAAATTCTGAAAGAGCCATTTTCATAATAATACCTATTATTTATTCTGATTTAATATATTATTGATTTCTGCCCGATTGCCCTAAAACGTCTTGCACAAGACATTTGTTTAAGTGTTAATTTACCAACTTTCACTTTATCCCTGAAAACAACTCCACCGAGTCGTTGTTATAGAGACTGATTTTAAAACATATTTTTCACCTAAAACCTTAACTTATGGCAAATATTAAACAAACAGTGAAGCTGGGTGTGTTCACCCTCGCAATCATGAATGTAACGGCAGTAGTATCCCTACGTGGACTACCTGCCGAGGCCGTGTACGGAATGAGTTCGGCCTTTTACTATTTATTTGCAGCTATCGTATTCCTTATACCGACGTCACTTGTCGCTGCGGAATTGGCTGCGATGTTCCAGGACAAACAAGGTGGTGTGTTCCGCTGGGTAGGAGAAGCCTACGGTAAGCGGCTCGGTTTCCTTGCCATCTGGGTGCAATGGATTGAGAGTACTATCTGGTACCCTACCGTATTGACATTCGGTGCTGTATCCATCGCCTTCATCGGAATGAACGACGCACACGATATGTCGTTGGCAAGTAACAAGTACTACACACTCGCCGTAGTGCTCATCATCTACTGGCTCGCCACTTTCATCTCATTGAAAGGTATGGGATGGGTAGGTAAGGTAGCCAAAGTCGGCGGTATGGTTGGTACCATTATCCCGGCAGCCTTGCTGATTATCCTGGGGATCATTTATCTGGCTACAGGCGGACACTCCAATCTGGACTTCCACAGCAGCTTCTTCCCCGATCTGACGAACTTCGACAACGTCGTACTCGCCGCAAGTATCTTCCTCTTTTATGCCGGTATGGAAATGGGCGGTATCCACGTTAAGGATATAGAAAACCCCTCCAAGAATTATCCGAAAGCAGTATTTATCGGTGCAGCTATCACAGTTATCATTTTCGTACTGGGTACTTTCGCACTGGGTGTTATCATTCCGGCCAAAGACATCAGTCTGACACAAAGCTTGCTGGTTGGTTTCGACAATTACTTCAAGTACATCCATGCTTCCTGGTTATCACCGATCATCGCTATTGCTCTTGCATTCGGTGTGCTGGCAGGTGTATTGACTTGGGTTGCCGGTCCGTCCAAAGGTATTTTTGCCGTAGGTAAGGCAGGTTACATGCCCCCGTTCTTCCAGAAGACAAACAAACTGGGTGTACAGAAGAACATCCTGTTCGTACAAGGTGGTGCTGTAACAGTATTGAGCCTCTTGTTCGTAGTAATGCCTTCCGTACAGAGCTTCTATCAGATCCTGTCACAGTTGACAGTAGTTCTTTACCTTATCATGTATATGTTGATGTTTACAGGAGCTATCGTATTGCGTTACAAGATGAAGAAGTTGAACCGTCCGTTCCGTATCGGTAAGGGTGGTAATGGATTGATGTGGTTCATCGGCGGACTCGGTTTCTGTGGTTCTCTGTTGGCATTCATCCTGAGCTTTATCCCGCCCAGCCAGATTTCAACGGGTAGCAATACAGTTTGGTTCTCCGTATTGATTATCGGTGCCATCGTTGTTGTGGCAGCTCCGTTCATCATTTACGCTTGCAAGAAACCGACTTGGGTTGATCCGAATACTAACTTCGAACCCTTCCATTGGGAAGAACAACCAAAAGTTGCAGCAAACGCAGCAACAGCCACTGCAACAGCAGCAGGCACAACAAGCACAGCTACGGCAACACCAACTGCAAATCCTACCGTAAATCCAACTAGTACAACAAATAATTCCGGCACACCTAAATCATAGGGATACAACCGGAAAACATAAAAATGGGACTGTACAGATTGACGTACAGCCCCATTTTTTATTTTGGACGGTAAGAAAGTGAAATGACTCCATTTCATTCCCCCTATTCAAAAAAATTCGTCCTATGAGATGAATCTTTTTGACCCACGAGACATTTATTTTTGCCTCATGATACAAATTTTCATCTCATGGGACGAATTTCATCGTCTCATATAGCTAAATTCTTATTCCTTTAGCGCATCCCACGCTCTTCTATACCCTTCTGTCAGTTCCTGCATCACCTCAGCAACCGTCTCTATCTGTTTACCATAAAGTAATGCAGAAGCCTGACCAATCTCCAGTTCTCCTTCTTCCAGATCTCCATAGAAAATCCCTTTCTTGGCACGTCCATGAGCCAGAAGAATACGAAGTTCATCTTGTGTAGCCCCCACGGCTTCGGCTGCCTCTACAGCGTCACGGAAATTATTCCGCACCAAACGTACCGGAGCAAGCTTCTTCAACAATAACCGGGTATCCCCCTCCTGCAAACGCAAACAATATTCCTTGAAATATTCATGAGCTGAACTTTCCTGAGTCAATGCAAAACGCGTACCTATTTGTACTCCTTCTGCTCCCAACACCCGTGCAGCAAGCATAGCCTCACCCGTAGCAATTCCTCCAGCAGCAATCAATGGTAAGGTAGTAGCAGCACGCACGGCAGGCATCAGGCACAAAGTGGTAGTTTCTTCCCTTCCGTTATGCCCACCGGCCTCGAAGCCCTCAGCAACAACAGCATCCACACCCGCCTCTTCGGCTTTCATCGCAAAGCGGGAAGAACTGACCACATGCACCACTGTCACTCCCCGCTCTTTCAGCCATCCCGTCCATTTGGCAGGGCTTCCGGCGGAAGTGAAAACTATATTGACTCCTTCCTCTACCACTATCTGCATGATTTCTTCAATCTGCGGATACATCAATGGAATATTGACTCCAAAAGGATTATGTGTAGCAGCATGGCATTTACGGATATGCTCACGTAACGTTTCAGGATGCATGGAACCTGCCCCAAGCAAGCCCAGTCCACCCGCATTACTTACTGCCGACGCCAAGCGCCAGCCACTGCACCAAACCATACCACCTTGGATTATTGGATATCGAATTCCGAAAAGGGAAGTAATTCTGTTCATAGTTTTTCCGTTTAGGGATTATTAGGAAGAAACAAGAAAAAAGGATGAAAGGTTCGGAAGAAAAGGCGAATTGTAATAAAAAACACACCCGGAAATACGAATTTACAACATACATATCACCGGATGTTCAAATTATACAAATCCTTAATTCTTAATCGTCTTGACAGGTTCTTTACCCCGTACCGTTATCGAGTCTCCATATGCACGTAACACTTCCAGCGTACGGGCACGGCGCTTACGCCCCTTGACGTTCCAGAATTCTTTGGTAAAAGGTGCCATAAAATCACCGGAAAATCCTAAACCGCCACTAGCACCCTGCCAGCTACCTACAGCCATATTATTAGCCCGTTCTGTCATTCGGTAGCGCATTCCGGTTGCCTCTATTTCATCCATACTTTTACGGACACCCTTTTCGAAAGGCGTCTTTGCCCAATCGGAATAAATGCGAAGTATTTTAAGTTCATAGAAAGGATCCCCTCGCCACGTGTCCTTATCTATTTTAATCTTCTTCTGATACACCGGGTCCCAATTGTACTTCGTAGTTGCAGTATACGGGCGCAAGGTAAGAACAACTTTCTTCTTCGGTGTATTTGGTATTTCGGGAAGTGTTGTGTTGAAATCCAGCCATTGTTTCTCCATTGATATCTGCTGTTTACCCAGAGGTTCCTGTACTCCCATCTCTTTCAGAACTTCCGGATTCAGCTTAATCTCTCCTTCTCCATCCAGCAGACGGCGCAATCGCAGAGAGTCCTGAGGTGTCCAGTTCTGAGCGCAAACGGGAAGGACTACTACTAAAAGCAGTCCGATTATAGTGCAATATTTTCTCATTTATTTATTTTCTTACCACCACATATATCCGCTTCCACAAAGCGGTTCATCATAACAAGGGTCTATGGTCCACATCGTACGGGGGTATTTACGGTTTTCCCACCAGCGGCGATAACGGGCGGAAGCATCCAGAACTTCATCATCCGATAAGAAGTAAATACCTTCATAATTCTCTGCATCCACATGTACCATTTTACACCCCATCGAGGCATTCTGCCCCAGACGGATTGTTTCTACTGTCCACAAAATACACTCACCTAAACGAAGCTTGCCACCTGCGGAATAAGAAACCGGAGCCAATGGGAAAGAAGGAATTACCGTCAAATCTTCGGCATACTTCAACAATTCCCCTATGTCATCAACAGTAAACCGGGGAATAGTGTTCAGACCTTCCGGACTTTCGACAGAGTATTTTCCAGCTTTTAGTTGCTTGACGAATAAATCCACGTCAGGATTATTGTAGTCCAACGTTTCTTCCGTACATGATACAAAAGAAAGAGAAAAGAAGAATATCAAAATGGCCATTACGGCACGTATATTAGAAATTGCTTTCATTGTTGCATTGTATTAAGGTTAATATGTCATACGAACACCGCAAAGTAGATTAAGGTTCGTTGGACGTTCCGTTCGCAGCGTTTTTGTTTGCGAATCCGTATCAAAATGATGAGATACCGTAGGCTCTGCAAACAGAGCAATCCGGTCGTTCAACTTATAACGGACTCCCAGGCCTGCCGCAATGGAAAGTTGTATAGGCTCTGCTCCAAAACCATTGTCTTCAGCTCCGGCTATACATTTCTCGGCAGCACCACCCAATGTAGCGTAAAAGTCTACTTTAGAATTGCTTGCCAGCACCGCATTCAGTTTTACCGGAACAGCCAGTGTGTGTATCGTATGGTCTCCGTCAAGACGGTTGTATTGCAAACCTGCCTCCAGAGAAAAATGTTTGTTCAAACGACGTTCAGCAGAAACTCCTGCGGTGAACGGCATCCCGAAGTCCCCCTTTGGCAACGCTGTACCTATACCTGCTTTGAAAGCCCATTTTTTAGCAGAACCACCCGCATTGGTAATAGGGAGCGTCTTATCGGAATCTGAGCCAAGCTCTGTATTTGTGGCAGCGGGATCAGTAGCCGTGGCACGATGATTATTTTCATTCCTTGATGAAGCTGTTTGACCATACATTCCGTTACCTTGGTGGTGATTGCCATATACGCGTTGGGAAATTGTAATGGAGACAGTGACTGATACAGTCTCTTCATCATCACCATTCGCAGCAAGTATGCCTCCGGATGATACTGGTACAGGATTCTTATGACCAGGATTTTGCGCTGTAGGTTTAGTCTCATGAATAGAGGGGAACTTTTCCTGCACCACATCTCCATTCAAGTTACCTTCCGGTGTCAGTGTAGCCACCTTGGTGAATGCTTCCTGAATCTCATCTTTCGGAGAGAAGTACCAGAATGCAGCGGAAGCAGCTCCAAGCACTAATATTACAGAAGCCGCCGCAGCCACCCGGTAGAAGCGTGGAGTGAGGACAGAACGTTTAGTAGCTGCAGAAGTATTGGTTGCATCGGTTTCAACTCTTGACAGGTCGCCTTTCAGCTCCTCCCAAAAGCCATCCCGCACCGTCATCTCTGCACCAGAGAGGCGACTGCGGAACAAACCGGTTATTTCATCATTTCCTTTCATACTCTGTATATTCTTTAATTCTTTTTGCTAACAAATTCTTGGCGCGATGCAGTTGCGAGGTGGATGAATGTACCTTAATCCCAAGCATTTCCGCTATCTCCTTGTGTGATTTCTCTTCAAACACATACAAGTTGAAAACGGTTCGGCATCCATCGGGTAATTCTGCCACAAATGCCATCAACTGCTGTTCGGAGAGGCGGCTACCGCTATCGGCTATGCTTGCTTCGTCGGGTATGTCAGGCAATTGTTCTTCGTTCACCACCAGTTGGGTGATGCGTTTCTGCTTTCGCAGATAATCTATTGCCTGTGTCACCATTACTCTTGTCACCCACGTTGCCAATGCACATTCGCCCCGGAAAGTGAAATGGGTAAAGATTTTGATGAACCCATCGTGCAGTACGTCATGCGCAGCATCTTCGTCGCCCGTATAGCGGTAGCATACCGCAAGCATCTGCTTGGAATAAAGGGTATACAATTCCTTACGTGCGGAATCCTTTCCTGCCCGGCAGCCCTCTATCAGTTCTATTTCATTTTCCAATGTCAGTGCTATTTTTTACGGACGCCTCTTCGCGTCGTTTGTTAGTTAGACGCAGCTTTCCGTAGAATGCTGCAATGTTATATCTAAAAAGAAGTTAAAGAATGGAGATTATTTATACTTTGCTTTCAAAGTCTGTATCTGCTTGTCAAGCATTTCATCCAGTTCATCAAATTCTTCCCAGTATAAGAAACCGGGTACCATTATGACAAAATTGACAAATTGATCATTACTTATAAGAAATGAGATTTGATTCAGCAGGTTATTGTTAGTTTTCAAAGCAAACTTAAAATTCCTGGACATGGCAAGTTTCATAATTACATCCGTTTTTGCTGCATAGTAATCACTGACATCTTTCTTCCGCCTTCCCAACTCAAAATAGGTTTGCAATACATCCTGCAACAAACGCTTGTCAGAAATATACTGCATCAACGAAGAACCTTTCAAGACATCCAATGCATCGGTTTTATAAGAGAGTTCACTCATATTATTGAAAAGCTTGTCATACTTACTTAAAGTATCCGCCGGTATTCCCGATATATCCATTTTATGCTCTATTAGCAAAGAACTCATGTTCCTGTCTATATCCAACAAGTGCTTTATATTACGCAGTTCCTTTCTGTTATACTCCAATTCTTCCGCCACCAGTTGCATCGCGGCCCGCACCTCTTTTTGACGACTATGCTCCGTAACCTTATCGCTTCCCCAAAAGGTAACGATAATACCTGCCGCCACAATACTGAACTGACGGAAATAGTCTCCCAATCTCCAGCCTTTAATCGCGGACTTTATCTTATCTATATTTCCCATAAGTATTTATCTTGAACCATATTTCTGTTCAATGGTTTGAATCATCTTATCAATCTTTTGCTCTATACGTTCTTGATAGCCAGGAATAAAATATCCCTGTGGAATTTTCAAAAAGTTTCGCAACTTCCTATCTGAAAGATATATTTCCCATGCTTCCCATTTTCCCTCATTAACCGTATTTGTCTGTTCATCAGTCAAAGTCAAATAAAAGGGAATAGCCGCATCTTCCTTCATATCATAATACCCATTCATTGATAGTTTAAATCCTTCTAATGCTTCATAAACATCAATCAATGAAAGCAAAAACTCTTTATCGGATATTTTCTGCATCAGCATAGAGTTCTTAAGTATGTCCAGCGCATTCCGGGTATAATAGAAACTACGAATCTGCCCTATAGAATAACGAAATTGCTTCAGCGAATCTTCCGGTATCAGCCGAACATTCATATCATGTTCCACCAACAAAGCAGAAAGGCGCTCATCTGTGCTGAATTCAGACACAATACCTTCAAAGTTCTTCCGATTACTCTTCAGTTCATCCTTAATCAGCAACATAGTAGATTTAATATCCGCTTGTTCCGAACATCTGGTGACCAGTTCACTGCCAACGAAGGTTATCAGCACACCGATCACAACAATAGAAGTTTGCCGTATATACTCGCCAGGCTTCCAATTTCTGATAGTAGCTTTTACCCTATTCCAATCTATCTTTTCCATACTTTCCAAGTATCTATGAAAAAAGCCTCTCATAAAGATTGCAATATGATGGCAAACTTATGAGAGGCTTCTTGCTATTTTCTAAATACAGCCTTTCGCCTTTGTCAACATGCTTTAAAACTCATATCCAGTCCTTTTACAGAATGGGTCAGAGCACCTACAGAGATAAAGTCTACGCCACATTCGGCATAATCGCGCAGCGTATCGAAAGTGATACCACCCGAAGACTCGGTTTCATAACGACCGCCTACCATATCCACAGCCTTCTTTGTCATTTCAGGCGTGAAGTTATCAAACATGATACGGTCTATGCCACCAAGATCAAGCACTTGTTGCAATTCATCGAAGTTACGTACTTCAATCTCTATCTTGAGGTCTTTACCTTTTTCCTTGCAATATTCTTTAGCACGATTGATAGCCTTGTCGATGCCTCCGGCAAAATCCACATGATTGTCTTTCAGCAAAATCATGTCGAACAGTCCGATGCGATGATTTACACCACCGCCAATCTTTACAGCCATCTTCTCAAGGATACGCATACCGGGAGTAGTCTTACGGGTATCGAGCACACGCGTATTCGTACCTTTCAGTTGCTCTGCATATTTATGCGTCATAGTAGCAATGCCACTCATGCGTTGCATAATGTTCAGCATCAGGCGTTCTGTCTGCAACAGAGACTGCACCTTGCCTTCCACTACCATTGCTATATCGCCCGGCTTCACCTCAGCTCCATCATTGATGAAGACTTCTACCTTCATAGTAGGGTCGAAACGACGGAACACTTCTTTGGCAACTTCGATACCAGCCAGAATACCCGGCTCTTTAATCAAAAGTTTGGATTTACCCATTGCCGTAGCGGGAATACACGAAAGGGTGGTATGATCTCCGTCACCTATATCTTCTGCAAAGGCGAGATCTATCAGCCTGTCAATCAGTTCTTCTTCCTTATTCATTCGTTTTATCTATTCTTATTTGATGTATAACATATTTGTTCTGTACTTTTCTGAAGAAACAATTCACTCGAAAGTTTCCATTTGCGGTTCCCAAAGTGCCGATGATGAAACTTGATTCATCCCGCTTTCCTTCGTGATTCACATTGAAGCTACTGACTTTGTTCTCGGCAAAAAAATTAGCCATAGTTCCTTCTGCCGTTTGCTTGTCAGCATTGGTCGTGCGATTATGGATAATCAGATCCACCTTATCACCCAGATACCTGTTTAGTTCCTGAGAGTTTCCCTTCTTGAAGGCCACAACCACCCCCACAGGTACGTCCTGAGCAAAGATCGAGGACACCCATAAGAAGAGGCAGGTCAACAATAAAACTACTCGTTTTTTCATAATCACAAGTATTAATGATACGCAAAGGTAAGCATTTATTGTAAAATACAATAAAAAAGCGCTAATTTTGTGCACAAATCAGAATGTAAGCAGCATGAAAACAACATTACTCGTCGTAGGAAGAACTGTAGAACAGCACTTTATAACTGCCATTAACGACTATGTACAGCGTACTAAACGCTACTTATCCTTCGAAATGGAAGTTATCCCGGAATTGAAGAATACGAAAAGTCTTTCAATGGAAGTTCAGAAAGAAAAAGAAGGGGAATTGATATGCAAGGCATTCCAGCCGGGCGACGTGATTGTATTGCTGGACGAAGGAGGAAAAGAAATGCGCTCCATAGAGTTCGCGGACTATATGAAGCGCAAGATGAACACCGTAAATAAACGGCTTGTATTTGTTATCGGTGGACCGTATGGTTTCTCACCCAAAGTATATCAGGCAGCACATGAGAAAATGTCCCTTTCTAAAATGACTTTCTCGCATCAGATGGTACGGCTGATTTTTTGTAGAGCAGTTATACCGGGCCATGAATATACTCAATGGCGGTCCTTACCATCACGAATAACGATCTTAATTAAGATCTTGACACCTGGAATCCTGTTCCCGACAACGCCATTTCTACAAATCGTGCGCGAGGGTTCGGTACATCCTGCGTCAGTATCTCACGAATGCGCAATGCAGCCTGCGGATCTTTCGCCACCATATACAAATAACCTCCCCCACCTGCACCCGGCAATTTATATCCCAGTGTGTAGTCCTTAATCTTATTGATAATTTCTTCTACCGCCGGAGGATTAGTACCGCAGTCCAGAGCTTGGTTCTGCATCCACGTTTTACCAATCAATGCGCCATAGGTTTCAAAGTCGTTCCTTTGAATGGTTTCTGCCATATCCAATGCATGCGCTTTCATATTTTCCAATATAGCCAAATGCGCAGATGAGTTTAGGAACATGGAACGCACAATCTCTGCCAGGATACCTTTAGCAGTACGTGTAATTCCCGTATAATATAATAGGTGGCAGTCACGATATTCAGGATGCGTAAAGAGATGTTCAGGCAACCAGTGTATTAACGGATTCTGTACAAACCCGGTTTCTGTTTGCAACAGTTTGATGCCTTGTAACACTCCGCCATACTGATCTTGCCAACCACCGCCCGTTGTTAGTAACTGTTCCAAAGCAAGTGTACGACGGCATATTTCATTCTTATCCCACATCAAGCCACAGAAATCGCTCAAAGAGCCTAAAACCGTAGAAGCTAATATAGAACTGGTTCCCAAGCCCGAGCCTGCAGGAATAGCAGACAATAAAGTAATCTCTATACCTGTGCCGAATGCCTGCAACTGTTTCTCCAACGAAGGATAAACCACTTCTGAAAACGCCGGACCAAAACCAGCCAATGTCAACGCTGCTTTCGGAATAGAGAAAGGAGAACCTATCTTACAGTAATCTTGCAATTCCTCGAAAGTATTCACTACTTCCATCGCTCCCATATCAATAGAACGCAACACAACGCGATACTCTTTGCAAGGTTTCACATAAACCTGCAAAGGAGGTTGTCCATTCAGTTCAATCGCCAGATTCACTACATTCCCACCAGCAAAAAGAGAATATGGCGGAGTATCCGTCCAACCACCTGCAACATCAATACGTACGGGACTGCGCCCCCAAACAATCTGATCGCTGTATACATTCAGATATGGGCTGCTTTTCTTTTCATATAAATCAGAAAGTAATCCTTCGCGCAGTAATTCGAAAGCCTCTTTTTCATCATTCTGAAAGTCTTTTCCGTTCAGTTTATCTATCTGAGCCCGAAGCATCCGATTATGAATACGCTGCATCTGAGGTGCATCAGCCGGCAACACATCCGGTTTATCTATCTTCAAACAATGGAAATCCTCGGCAACATCAGCCAAATCCAACTGATAGAAGACACTCTTCTCATAATTGCGTGCCAGCAACTCCCAATTACCTTTCCGGAAACTCTCGCGTTGGGCATATAATTGACGTAAATCAGCTTTCGCTGAAATTTCATCGGCAGAAAGACGTTGACTGTTCAGCCAGATTTCCTTACCTTCTGTCAATTCCGGCTCCGAAGTCATCCAGCGAAGTACTGCGCCCATCTGCTCAACACCTTCTACCACAGGGAAGATTCCGGCAGCCTGTAAGTCATCTTTTCTTCCAGTTACATCATCCGGAGTCAGTCCACGCTCCGCTAACCAATCAGGGAAGGAAATCCCCAGATACAAAGTTTTTTCATCCCGGATATCTCCTTTAGATACATCATCGAAACCATACGGACGAACTGCCCAATGCTTCTCTGCAAGAGGCACAATATCTATACAAACTCCATCCGGTAATTCTAACGTCCAGTCATTTTCCGGTACTCCCGTAATGATTTGCCGGGAACCTATCTTCCATGATGTACCAACAAAGCTATTTTCAATCCAAAGGTTATCATTATTGGAAGAAAGAGAGATACCTACTTCTGCATTCTGTACAAATATTGCAGGATTGGGCTTTACTTTCCGGTGCATGATCTGACGCTGATCGTACACCCTATTTTGTAAAGTAACAGTTGAGGAAAGTAGTTCACGACTCGTACCGTAGTGGTAGAATTCTCCACCGGGTAATGGCAATATAGCTACAGACAACCTATTCAACTCATCATCAGTAATACGTGGATGATTACCAAGGGATAAACCGAAATCTGAATACAAGTCATAGTACTTTAAATCAGAACCCGAACCATCTTTCAGCGAACGCTTCATCAATAACTCTACAGCCCGATCACTCAGTAACCAGATTCCTATGTCCATCAGGAAGAGATGAGTCTTGGAAAGATTCTCCAGTTCCTGCAATGACGGTTTCTGCAACATAAAATCCAATGCTTCCGGTTGTTTCCGGTCAGAAACAAACACTCCATGATGTGTCGCTAATACCGGATCTACCCAAAGTCCGTAACATACCACATCTGCATCCGGTATTTCCTGCAAAGGTTTCTCAGCACGAATATACACATCTCCACTCGCAATCAAAGTACGCAGTTTTTCCGGTGCCCGTTCCATGATTTTCTCATAAAGTGGAACTTGCAAAGACAATAAATTCTGTCCCAACTTCTGTCCACGTGCCCAGCGAAATACAGGTATCGGAGTTAATATTTTCCCGGAGGGAGCGTATCCAGGGAGGCGGCGGCTTTGTCCACCGGCATGCAGCAGAATACGTTTCTCTGTTGAGTGTTCTGTTTGTTGGTTTCTATACCATTCCCGCAGAAGCCAAGTGGTTCCACCACCCGACCCCAGTTTCATCCCTATAGGGTCAGATGTACAAAACCATTCCGTACGGTCTACATTTTCCAGTTCATAGAATGCCGACACAAGATTAGGCGGCAAGGATAATAATTTTTGCATATTCAATTGCTATAATGCTTAATATATTAGCTGCAAATTAAAGCAATCTTAAGCAAAATCCACGAAAAATTTTAATATTTTTGAAGATGGAGATAAAATTATCTCCATCTTCTATTTTTCCAGCAAACCCACTATTTGTTGTAAGAGTTCAGGCATCTCATGAGTGGTACTTTTGATCGCAGTGATTTGTTCTTTTCCTTCTGCAGTCAATGAAAAATGCATTTGGCGCTTATCCACTTTACCAATAATACGGGCTATTAACTTCTTTTCTTCGACAGAACGTATCAACTTGGAAGTATTAGAACAAGTTAATCCCAAGGCTTCTGCTATTTCCCCGGAAGTAAGCCGGGGAGTATTCAGAAGTGTACAGAGCAACATTCCTTCATTCAGCGAAAGATTGTATTGCTGCATAAATTGGGTTTCAAACTCAGCTATCGCCCGGTAAACATCACGTATTTTACATAAGTCTTCCATATATTTTCTTCTTTATTTGTTAAATAACAAATAACTATATGAAAAGGTTGACATTGGCTTTATCTGCGCGCTCCATGTAAGTTGCAACACCACCGATAGTTACCTCATCCAACAACTCTTCACGACAGATTCCCATCATGTCCATAGACATCTGACAGGCTATAAATTCCACTCCTTGAGCAAGCGCCTGCGAACGAAGTGATTCCAAAGAATCTACCCCTTTACGCTTCATTAAAAAGCGCATCATGCGACTTCCCATACCGAACATATTCATCTGAGACAATTTCAGTTTCAAAGAACTGGAAGGAAGCATCATACCGAACATCCTGCCGAAAATATCTTTCTTTACTTTCGGTTTCTGCACTTTTTTCAAAACATTTAATCCCCAGAAAGTGAAGAATACCGTAACTTTTTGCCCAGTTGCCGCAGCCCCGTTTGCCAATACAAAAGTAGCTAAAGCTTTATCCAAATCATCACTAAAAAGGATCAATGTTTTTCCCCTACCCGCTGCTACAGTTCCGGTGGAAGAAGGGCAGACCATATTCGAATTACCTTTTTCTATAACTACCGTATAGCGTCCTTTATCCTCATGGCTCCCCACCAAACGATTACCCGTCGTATCACACCAGGCAGAAGCATCACGTGCAAATCCGGCATCAGTTGCCACAATCTCCACCTGTTCTCCCGGTTCAAGAGTATCCATTGCCTTCTTCACTTGCATGATAGGTCCCGGACATTGTAAACCACAGGCATTGATTTTCAATGGTTCTTTAGATGAACCTCCAGCTGATAATATAGAATCGGATTGCACAACAGTTCCCGAAGTTTCAGTAGAGCCAAAAGTTACGCGAGCATCAACTGAAGCAGCCGCTATAGAAGGTACCGGTACCGGAGCAACCGCAGCAGAATACAGTTTGTATCCTCCCGAAAGATTACGCACATTCTTATATCCATTTCCCATCAGGATACGCTGTGCCAGATATCCACGCAAACCTACAGCACAAAACAATACAATGGGCTTGTCAGTAGGAACTTCGAGCATACGCTCTCTTAAATCATCCAACGGAATATTAATTGCTCCCGGAATAGTTCCAAAAGAAAATTCTTCAGCCGTACGGGTATCTATTAACATTACTTCATTCTTATGCTGTACCAGTTCTCGCCAAGTTACGACAGGCATTGCACCACTGATAATATTAGAAGCAACATATCCGGCAATAGCAATAGGATCTTTTGCAGAAGAAAACGGAGGAGCGTAAGTATGCTCCGTTTCCATCAAGTCATATACCGTTCCACCACGCTTGATCAAGCCGGCAATCTGGTCAATACGTTTGTCCACGCCCTCATAACCAATACCCTGCGCGCCATATAATTTTCCCGTAACAGGATGAAATGTTAATTTTAAAGTCAAGGGTAATGCATCCGGATAGTACCCTGCATGAGAAGACGAATGAGTAACAGAACTTTGATATTCCATCTCCCATTGCTTCAGACGCTTAGCAGCAAGTCCCGTAGAAGCAACCGTCATATCAAATACTTTTGCGATGGAAGTACCGATAGCACCTTCGTAAGCAACCTTATTACCAAATACCATATTATCAGCCACAATACGTCCCTGACGATTAGCCGGATTTGCCAGATAATTCAACCACGGTTTCCCGGTCAATGGATGCGGATATTCAATGGCATCCCCTACAGCATAAATATCTTTTGCAGAAGTTTCCAGATATTCATTTACCCAGATACCACCTGCTTCACCTATCTTCAGTCCGGCTTGTTTAGCCAAAGCCGTTGCAGGGCGTACTCCGATAGAAAGCAATACCATATCTGCCGGAATCGTTTTTCCACTTTTCAAAAAGACGGTAATACCTTGTTCTGTACGCTGGAAATGAGTTACTCCTTCTTCCAGATAGAGCGACACACCTTTCTGTATCAAATGTTGATGAACAGGCGCAGCCATCGAAAAATCAATAGGCGCCATTACTTGATTACCCATTTCCACAACAGATACGGCAACTCCGGCATGATGCAAATTTTCTGCCATCTCCAGTCCAATAAAGCCCGCACCTACTACAACCGCTCGCTTTACGGAGTTTTCCGTAAGATAAGACTTTATATGATCGGTATCTTCAACATTACGGAGAGTGAAAATTCCTTCAGAATCGATACCTTCCAGTGGTGGTCGAACAGGTGTAGCACCCGGAGACAACAAAAGTTTATCATAGGTTTCTTCATATTCGCGACCGTCCGCAGTGCGAACAGTAATCGTTTTATCTTTAGGATGAATAGCGATAACTTCATTCTCCACACGTACATCTACACGAAAGCGTTGGCCGAAAGAAGTCGGCGTTTGCACCAGCAATTTCTCACGCTCTGCGATGACACCACCTATATAATAAGGCAAGCCGCAATTTGCATACGAAATGTATTTCCCTTTCTCAAATAAAAGAATATCAGATTTCTCATCAACTCTTCTTAAACGTGCCGCCGCCGTAGCTCCCCCGGCAACACCTCCAATAATTATATACTTCATACTTCTTTATTTTAGTTTTGATAGTGCAAAGAAAAGAATATTTTCTAAAACAAAATAATTTCCAATGGAAAATAATGTTAAATCACAATACAACAACAAAATAGCGCACATTAAGTCCATTAGAAACATACTACATATTCAAAGAGAGAAAGTTCATATACCCTTAATTTAGGCGCATAAGAAGAGACACAGACATCTGGTTTGAGGCTAATTTACAGGCTCAAACACCACACTTATATATTAAAAAGAAAATATTACCAGCCTAATGCGGCAAAGCCGGCGGATGTATACCACTCAGTAGAGCGATATGCTTTATCAGTAACTGTATTAGATACTGAAGGAATATAGCAGGACACTCCATTAGTGCCTTCCATAGAAAACATTTTCTGGATAACACCAGAAAAGTTCATAGAAGTAGTCGCCCAATATACTACAGCGGCATCAAAAGCCTGCCTCCACGTTAGATAACCACCATTAACAGTGATTTTTTTCATCATATTTGCCATATCATAATAACCTACATGACCATCCTGAAATCCATCAGAACCACGACGTTTATCATAATCAAAAATCAAACTGCGCAATTGCGCATTATCAACTGATCCAGGCAAAACCTGTTTCGTTATTCTTGCCAGATCAACCAATTTATCAGTTCTCAGCGCACACACAGAGGCACCCGCTGTCCAATTACTATTTGACAAGCCTTTACCTTCATCATATTTAGCCGCATAAGGTTCATAATAAGCCTTAGCAATATTCACTGCCGCATTCTCAGCAGAAAACATAGCGGGAACAACTGCATCATACGAAGCACCAGGACCTGGAATTTCAGTCGGAGAACCTATACAATAATCCGTATAATCACGCAACTCATAGGCAACCTCCACTGCTTGCATGAAACAAGCATCGAACAATATAAAATCAAAATGAGGAGCAGACTTTAATATCTCAACAAATTCAGAGATATTCATTCTGTTATCACCATTACCTTTATCCTGGCCTACCCAACGAGTACCAGCACGCAACGGATAAGGTAGCCACCCATCACCATGTGACCAATAAACCAATCCATAACTGTCAGCCTGATATTTGGAATTCGAAAAGACTTTTGCAAAAACTTCCTGCGTTTCAGATACACCTACAGAGTTACGACTTCCATAAGTTTCCACTACCGTTTCCACTACTGCCCCCTTTTCATTCTTCAGCTCAAGTAGACGAGGAGATTTACCATCATCTATATAAACCAGAAAATGCACATTAGAATCTTGAACTTTCGCCATACCCGCTTTCATCTCCGCTAAATCCAAAGAAGCAAATGAAGCAAGGGTATTATCTGCCGCAATATATGCAAGAATCGTACGAGTTCCTTTGAGAAGCGCAGCCGGCTCAACAGTCACTTTACAGGAAGCAGTCATCGCACCATCCTCTGTTACAGCTACAATGGTAGTACTTCCAGCCTTTAAAGCCGTAACCTTACCATTTACATCAACCATCGCTACACTTTCGTCATTCGAAACCCAAGCGACTTTTTTGTTTGTAGCATCGTCCGGCGTAATGATGACTTGCAAGCTTTCACTTTGCCCTTCTATTAATGAAAGAGTGCTTTTAGTCAATGCAACATCGGTTACAGGTATCTCAGGTTCCACAGCCCCATCACCACAAGTAACAGTACATGTTGCAACCTCCGCACCATCTTCCGTAATCACCACTACAACTACAGTTCCAGTTGCCTGGGCTGTCACTTTTCCACTTGCATTCACCGTAGCCACACTAGTATCGCTAGATTTCCAGGTAACCTTTTTGTTTGTAGCATTATCCGGAATAACAGTAGCTATCAAACTCTCACTTTCCCCTTCATCTAACGCAAGGGCAGTCTTATTCAATGACACACCTGTTACAGGAACAACATCCGGTTCTATATCATCGTCAACACATGCAATCAGCAATGTAGAAAGACAAACCCACAAAAAGAAGTAAAGTTTCGTTTTCATGACTACGGTCTATTATTTAAGTAAATTCCTTAAGTTCTTAAGGAAATAAAGCAAATTACTCTTCCGGCTTCTTGAATCGGAAAGCTTCAGGAGCAATAGGCATCAATACTATCGTTTTATTCTTCTTATACTTGCTCTTCACTTTTGCAGCCTCCTTTTCTAACTTCTTCTTGTTTTCAGAAAAGTAGATCATACACGTATAATCAAGAGATTTCAAATCATATTCCAGATAATTCTTCAACTGATACGTATAAAGATCACGCTTAGGCAAGAAGCCACCCTTATCCAGCTTCACACTGTCCAATACCTGAATATCAGTAAAATACACTACTGTGTCGTTGAAAGAGGCAGCAACACCAAATGCATACACAGCTTTTTCTCCTTTACCCTTCTTGAATGAGAATGCTGAACATACCATAAAAACTAAAGCTACAGCAAAAAGTATACGAACGTATTTCATAATCTGTTTTTTATTATATATTGTTGGCGACAAAGATAATGCAAACCGAGAGCAAAATAAAAAGAATTCATTCATTTTTTATGCTGAGATACAGCTTATCTTCACTTTTATAATAATGATAACAAAAAAACCGGTGATCAGATCATGACCTACCGGTTTTTAATTCCTTCTATTTGTCGGAAATTGATATTTCTTACTTATCCTAAATAAGACTTGAGCAATTTACTACGATTACTTTGTCTTAATCTTCTAATTGCTTTTTCCTTAATCTGGCGTACACGTTCACGGGTTAAACCGAATTTGTCACCGATTTCTTCTAATGTCATTTCTTGTTGTCCGATACCGAAAAACATCTGTATGATTTCTTTTTCCCTATCGGTTAACGTAGAAAGTGCTCTATCAATTTCCCTCGCAAGAGACTCGTTCACCAAAGAGCGATCCGCCATAGGAGAGTCGTCGTTCACCAACACATCCAGCAAGCTGTTGTCTTCTCCTTCTACAAAAGGTGCGTCCACCGAAATGTGGCGTCCGGATACCTTCAGCGTATCGGAGATTTTATCAACAGGGATTTCCAGTTCATCTGCCAACTCCTCGGGAGACGGGCGACGTTCATTTTCCTGTTCGAACTTGGAGAATGCTTTGCTGATTTTATTCAGCGAGCCTACCTGATTCAACGGAAGACGCACGATACGCGACTGCTCTGCCAAAGCCTGCAAAATGGACTGACGTATCCACCATACTGCATAACTGATGAATTTGAAACCACGTGTTTCATCGAACTTTTCGGCGGCCTTGATCAGTCCTAAATTACCCTCGTTAATCAAGTCGGGCAAACTCAAACCTTGGTTCTGGTACTGCTTGGCCACAGATACAACGAAACGCAGATTGGCACGTGTCAACTTCTCCAGTGCGATACGGTCACCCTTGCGGATGCGTTGAGCGAGCTCTACCTCCTCTTCGACAGTTATGAGGTCTTCGCGACCGATTTCCTGCAAATACTTGTCAAGAGAAGCGCTCTCTCTGTTAGTGATACTTTTTGTAATCTTAAGTTGTCTCATTCTTCTAAAACAGATTTGGGTTGCAAAGTTACGACAAATTATTTTGTTACAAGCAAACTTGCCCTAACTTTTTTATCTTATTCACTATACAATATAAACAAAAAGAATGCCGACAAGTTAGTTGTCGACATCCTTTTTTCTTCTTTGTTAGCTAATATTACAATCTTCTTACCTATTCACATGTACAATCTACAATTTAGCGATGCCAGCCATTAATCCTGAGCGACACTTACTGCATAGCTGCCACGTTTTCCAGAGGGGAACATACCTGTAATAAACAAAACCTGTTCCTGAGTCTTAGCAGCTTCTTTCATCACTTTCTCCAAGTCTTCCACAGTCTTCATCGGTATATTATTCACTTTTAGGATAATGAAACCTTTACGGACGCCACCTTCTGCCATCTTACCATTGCTAACACCCGTTACTTCAAGACCATAACCCAGATTCAATTGTTTTTTCAATTCATCGGGTACAGGGCGGAATGCGGCACCAAGAATATCCATATCGGCATTCTTCACAATCTTCGTAGTACCTTGTTCATTCTTCAGCGTAACTTCTATATTCTTTTCTTTCTTATCACGCATCACCTTCACTTGTACCTTATCTCCCGGACGATGTTTTGCCAAGATTTCCTGCAAGTCAGCAAATTTATGAATAGCCTTACCATCCATGCCAATGATTACATCATCAACTTTAATATCAGAACCTGAAGCAGAACTTCCCTCTACGATTTCACGTACCCAAAGACCATCAATAACACCATATTTTTCTCTAGCTTCTTTCTTTATATCACTCAACTTCTTACCAGCTTTATCAGCAACCTGTGTGTCACCCGGCTCTTCAGTAAGTGCTGTTACACTCACACCCAATTTCACACGTTGTACCGTACCGAACTGCTTCAAATCAGCAACCACTTTCTTCATAATACTGGTAGGAATGGCAAAACCATAACCTGTATTTGATCCAGTCGGAGAGAAAAGAGCAGCGTTGATACCAATCAATTCACCTTGAGCATTTACCAATGCACCACCACTATTACCTTGATTAATTGCAGCATCAGTCTGAATATACGACTCGATACTCTGTTTACCAGTTTGCTGACTCATGCCTAAAGAGCGTGCTTTAGCACTGACAATACCCGCAGTCACCGTAGAAGTCAGATTAAACGGGTTACCTACTGCAAGCACCCATTCACCAACTTTCAGTGCATCAGAATCACCTACCGGAATAGTTGGAAAATCATCACCTTCTATCTTGATTAGAGCCAAGTCTGTCTCTTCATCCGTACCAATAATACGTCCTTTAAACTGACGATTGTCATTCAACGTCACACTGATTTCATCTGCACCTGCAATTACGTGATTGTTCGTTACGATATATCCATCTTTAGAGATGATAACGCCGGAACCAAAACCTGTACGTTCAGGGGTCTGTACCTGACGTCTTTGCGTACCGCCCCGACCACCGAAAAATTCACCGAAGAAATCAGAGAACGGATCTCTAACTTCTACTTCCTGAACTTTGGAAGTCTGAGTAGAACGAATATGCACCACAGCGTGAACTGAATTTTCTGCTGCTTGCGTCAAATCTACTGGTTGCGCATCAACGGCATTATAAGAGGCCAAACGTACGTTCGGATTTTGCTGGAACATTTCATTGAATGCACTGGTACTATCAGCAGGCATATTTTTTTGCAGCATCTTATAGGTGGTTAAACCTGCTACTCCTGAACTGAGAAGTACGATAGCTGCAACCCCGAGAATGTTTTTTGTTGTCTGTTTCATACTAATTTTCTATTCTTTTAATTGTTAATATTCAAGTTTTGTTTAACATTTCGACGTTAAAATAACGACAAAAATCGTTCACTTATTCCGCTTGTCACTCTTTTTTGTTCTCTTTTAACAGTGAACTTTTGGGGCTTAACAGCGGTTAACGACAGAACCTGACAATTTTACATTTATGCACGTTTACTGACGTGAAAATAAGGCAGATAGGCGTTAAAATCAAACAAACCATCTATCCGTTTAAAATAGATGGTCTGTTTTCAGGGAAAAGTACCTCTTTAATTATCGAGATATTCTATATCCATGTGATAATCCCACTTCGGAAAATAAAGGTTACCTCCCTCCCATTCCACTTCACCACGCTGGAAATCCACCGTTTCACTACGAGGATATTTTTTCTCGGGTATCAGTGGCATACCGTAATCGCTGTTGACTATCATACGCCAGGAGTCAATGCCACCCAAGAAGAAATATTCTTCATCCGTATTACGGGCAAAAGTAGGGATGCCAAATGATTGGTCTACAGGAACCCAGCCAATGCCTTCAAAATAGATTTCCGCCCAGTCGTGCAGGTTCCATGCTTTAGGATGCATCATAAAACCACTCTGGAAATGGGCAGGAATACCACTGATACGACAAAGCGTAATAAACAGCAAACTAACCTGCCCACAATCACCTTTATGATTATCTAACACGTATTCGGGAATATTTTCTATAGTAGAATATTCCCGGGCAGAAGCCCAAGGGAAGTTATCATTCACCCAACGGAAGATGCGTTTAGCTTTCAACAAAGGATTGGTTTCCCCAGCTGTCAATTTGGCAGCAAGTTCGCGCATACGTGGTGAGAAAATGACATGCTTCTCGCGTTCAGCCGTATATTCCTTATATATAGAAGAAGTTGTATCATAGGGCTGAATATCTTTCGGTTTCAAATTATGCCATTCAGCATTAGCTGTATACTCAAAACTTTCAGAGAATACGGTTGGTTGATCTTGCACTGCACGTTTTTCCATGTAGAGAGTGCTATGAAGGCAATCCTGTGGGGATAAAGTATACTTGGATTCGCTGGCAGAGATGAATTTTACATCTTGCTGACGTGACTGGTCGGTACGTGGGTAAGGAAGCCAGCAACGGACGAGCTCTCCGGCAGGAACGGCATTACTGTCTACCGTGAGCGTATAGGTGACTCGCATTCGTTTGGGAGCAGTGATAGGATTACCACTCTTTTTCACACTCGCAATGATTTCGGGCAGGTTCTCCATATTTACTTTTTCACTGCCACTGAAGGAGACACCATCTTTGGCAGCCTTTATCTGATAGCAGACAGAGTCTACACGGAATAAATTAGGTGCGGCATTACGGAAATAACGCTTCTCACCATTCAGAGTCATACACTCCAATGCTTTGGAGGCTTCCCATTGGCACATCTGCTCATCGGAAACATCAGGGATATACTTACGAATATACTCTTTCACTTCATCTTCCGTACGAGAGAAATCAGTGAGGAGGCGTTGGTGCAGATCATCTTCCCAGGTATAGGGCTTGCTTTCCGGTTTTGGAGTACAAGCAGTTACAAGGAAAAGCAAGGCAGCAGCATACAATACTTTTTTCATAATAAGCTAATTTATAGATGATAATTGAGAACGGAAATTGAATTACGATTCAGGATCCTTACAGTTTCACAACTCCGATGCCAGGCAAATCTGGTAACGTGATCTTGCCCTTTACGACCTCCATTCCCTTGAAGCGGTCGTTGGCAATAAGCAGATTGCCATCCAGATCAGCAAAGTCAACCGCAGGAGAAAACTGGGCAGCAGCAGAGCAAGCACAGGATGTTTCCGTCATACAGCCCACCATCACTTTCATACCCAAAGCACGTGCTAATGTCACCATCCTCCAGCCTTCACGCATACCGGTACATTTCATCAACTTGATATTGATGCCATGAAATGCACCTTTCAGACCGGCCACATCACTCAAACGCTGCAAAGATTCATCAGCAAAGATAGGCAACGGACTCTGTTGTGTCACCCAGGCAATATCATCCAACTGGGTTTTAGGCATCGGCTGCTCAATCATGACAATCCCTTTTTCTTTCAGCCATTGTATCATATCAATGGCATAATGCTTATCCGTCCAACCTTGATTGGCATCGACGGCAATAGGCAGCTCGGTCACCGAACGGATTGTTTCAATCATCTCTTTATCATTCTCACGCCCCAGCTTTACTTTGAGAATATTGAATTGCTCGGCACATTCCTTCGTTTTTTCTCGTACCACATCCGGCGTATCGATACCAATGGTAAAAGTGGTCGAAGGAGCTTTTTCCTTATCCAATCCCCATATCTTATACCACGGAGCTCTCAGCAATTTGCCCACAAGGTCGTGCAAAGCAATATCTACAGCAGCTTTAGCGGCGGCATCTCCCGGTGAAAGCTTATCTACATAAGCGAGAATATCCTCCAATTGGAAAGGATCGGAAAACTGTCCGATGATATCCTGAACTTTTTTCAGGAAAGCCAGTACACTTTCCATCGTACCCAGTTCTTTCTGTAAATAAGGCGGCATGGAAGCTTCACCATAACCGATAACACCATCGTATTCAATCTCTACCTGTACATCAGGAGTGGTAGTGCGTGAGTAAGTAGCCACTGTAAAAACATGACGTAACTTCAACTCATATGGAAAGAAGCGCAATTTCATCCTGGCATTCACACCACTTTTATTGATATTGAACAGTTTTGGAGCGCTTTCTCCTCCAAATACATCATTGATAACCACACCGGAGCCCAATGCGGCAAAAGCAGCTGTTTTCAGGAAATCTCTTCTGTTTTGCATAATATTTGTTTTTAAGTTAGGAGCTACTAGCTACGGAGCCACAAGCTACAAGAGCTTTGCAGAATGAGAGCATTGTTACTTGTAGCTTGTAGTTCGTAACTTTATTATTTATAATAAGGATTCGTTTCCGTAGTATTCAAGGATGCTTCCTTATTTATATAAGGTAACACGCGCGTAGCAAACAGAAGGCGTCCGAGGTTATATTCGTCAAAAAGCTCATCGGCAGAATCAAAACTACTGACGTGTACATCACCTTGCGAATGAATGAAACGTTTATTGCCAATATACATTCCCACATGCACCACACGTTCTTTTCGATCTGCCGTAGCTTTACGTCCAAAGAAGATCAAGTCGCCCGATTGCAGGTTGCTGAAATCAGGAGCGATATCAATATGCTCGCCTACATACGCTTGCTGTGAAGCATCTCGGGGAATGATGATATCATGAATGAAAAGAATGGTACGCATGAAGCCACTGCAATCTATTCCTTTGGAAGAAGTGCCTGCCCAAAGATACGGAACTCCCATCAGCGTATGTGCCGTGCGAATAATGCTGGCAGCATCCTGTTTTAAAGCGGCACGCCATTTCTTTTCCGGCATGGAGATAGATTTGGAAATATAACCGGTCCGCCCGTCAGGATATGCAACCTTATAGAATGCACCTTTCGTTCCCTCCCACTTCAAGCGATTGCCTGCAACTACATCCGAAACAGTCTGCGAAGACTGATTGGGTTCAGAATACACAAACCCATAATGAGAAGTCACCACAATCTTCTCTGCTCTGTTCCAGACATGAAGTTCTTCTTTCGTTACCGGATGAATACCTACACGATGTACCCAAGCGATATAATTATCCGGTGTCTGAATGCGATACCAACCGTCGCGCTGTAATACGCGGACAGGCATTCCCATCAATCCCTGGGTCATCATTTCGGATGAAAAGTCAGGATCAACCCTAAGATTGGACACCGATACATTTATGATACCATAAGTTTTTCCTTCCAGTGCAGCCTCATCCGGCAATACCTGTAAGCAGTCCATTACTTGATAGTCAGCTTTCGACAGCCCGTTCAGTAATGCAGCTTTCGCCTCGGCCGAAGTAGTCACACCACGTAACATCACATTTTTACCGGAAAAGGAATAATCTACATCAAAGAGTGCTACCCGTTTATCAGGAGCATACTGACGCTTCAAGCTGTCGGACAACTGTGCTACATCCGCAGGAATAGTCCTGTCCCCGATTTCCGAAGCTACCGAATACAACGAAGCAAAAAGGAACAGGGATACGATAGGAATAAGTTTCTTCATTAGCTAAAATGATTTGGGGGTTATTAAGTGTTAGCAAAGTTAGAAATAATTTCTACTTTGGTTATATATTTTCAGGAATATTAAGAAAGTGTTTAGAAAAGGAAGCTATCCGGAGGTTATCTACCCCGCATCCGGTCCGTACCAGGTCCGTATCTATAATTATGGAGAAGATACGGAAAAAGCCCTCCCTTACACAAAAACTCTACAAGTTTCTGTGTCCGCTGGCATAAAAATCGTATCTTTGCCGGACAAAAGCAGCCGGTCGGTCTGTCGCTTACGCTTCGGCGTATGAGGAAAGTCCGGGCAACATAGAGCATCCTACTTCCTAACAGAAAGCTGTCCGCGAGGGTAGAGTAACGTAGAAGAAAATAACCGCCGGTGTCCTTGGGCATGGGTAAGGGTGAGAAGGTAGGGTAAGAGCCTACCAGTCTTGTGGTGACACAAGGGCTGTGCGTCTTGGGAGTTGTAAGGTCATGTAAACCGACGCTATGAGAGCTGCTCGCTCCATGTCGGAGGGTAGACCGCTAAAGCCTGTATGGTAACATGCGGCTCAGATAAATGACAGACACTTTGCTGAATGAAGAATGATGAATGAATAATGAAGATTTCTTCCTGAAAACAGAGAACAGAACCCGGCTTACAGACCGACTGCTTTTTTTAATTTAAGAACAGAGAATGAGGAATGAAGAATTTCTGCATGATACAACAATTTGATGGAGTTCTCCGTTCTATATTCATAATTCTTCATTCCTAATTCTTCATTGATTATGAATAAACGTATTACTGCTCTTTGGAAATTTCTTACATACGACATCTGGCGTATTACAGAGGATGAAGTCACCAAAACGACTTTTTCCCTCTACAATATAATCAAAACCATTTATTTATGTATCAACCGCTTCACCAAGGACAGACTAGTAAACAATGCCTCTGCACTGACTTATAGCACTTTGCTTGCCATTGTCCCTATACTTGCCATATTATTTGCCATAGCACGTGGATTCGGCTTCTCCAATCTGATGGAGAATCAGGTGCGAATGGGATTCGGAGGGCATAACCAGACCACAGAAGTCATCCTCCAATTCGTAGACTCTTATCTTTCTGAAACTAAAAGCGGCATATTTATCGGAGTAGGTTTAATTATGTTGCTATGGACGGTTATCAACCTGATCACCAATATTGAAATAACCTTCAACCGCATCTGGCAAATAAAAAAGGCACGAAGTATGTACCGTAAAATTACGGACTATTTCTCTATGTTCCTGCTGATGCCTATCTTGATTGTAATTTCGGGTGGTCTCTCCATCTTCATGAGTACAACGCTGAAGTACATTGAAGATTTTGTACTGCTTGCTCCTATTCTGAAATTCCTGATCCGCCTCATACCTTTTGCCTTGACCTGGTTCATGTTTACGGGACTATACATCTATATGCCTAATACTAAAGTAAAGTTCAAGCATGCGCTCATTGCGGGGGTTCTTGCAGGAACGGCACACCAGGCATTCCAGTTTCTATACATCAGTGGTCAGTTGTGGGTATCGCGTTACAATGCTATTTATGGTAGTTTCGCCGCCCTTCCCCTATTCCTGCTATGGTTACAAATATCGTGGACAATCTGCCTGTTTGGTGCAGAACTGACGTATGCGGGACAAAACATACGGAACTTCAGTTTTGACAAAGACACCAAAAATATCAGCCGGAGATATCGGGATTTCGTGGCTATCCTTATCATGTCCCTCATTGCCAAAAGATTTGAGGAGAATGCAAAACCATATACAGCAGAAGAAATATCCGAAGAGTGTCAGATACCAATCCGGTTGACACACCAGATTCTATATGAGTTACAAGAAATAAATCTATTGCATGAAGTAGTAGACGAAAACAATGAAGATATCGGCTATCAACCCTCCATGGATATCAATAAGATGAATGTCGCACTGTTGTTAGACAGACTGGACACGCATGGTTCGGAGGATTTCAAAATAGATAAGGACAAGGAGTTCAGCGAACAATGGGAAGTATTAATGAATGCACGGGAAGAATATTATAAGAGCGCAAGCCATGTACTACTGAAAGATCTTTAATTTTAGAGGGTAGTGATAAGTGATTAGTACCATGCGGCATCATAGCACAGTCTGTTAATCACTTATCACTAACCCTTTATCACTGAATCAGTATTTATTGTAAGAAACCACCTTTTCCTTCGGTTTCCTCGCCTTCTTTCTCTTCTCTTTTACAGAGTAGCCGATGGTGATAACCAATAGCAAGCGCTTAGAAGATGGAATACCGGTCAGCTTCTTAATCTCTTTCTCATCAAACCAGCCAAGAATACAAGAACCTAATCCCTCACTCTCGGCAGCTAAAGTAATATGAGCAGTGGCAATACCTATATCTATCAAGGGGAAATACTTATCCTTAATCTTTGCACCCAGAAATGAAGTGACATTCATCGATTCTTCCACAACCAGAATATGAACGGGGGCATCCTTGGCAAATTTATTCATCCCCAGTCCGGCAGTAGCTTTGCCTACCTTAACGGAAAGTTCCGGATCATTGATTACGACAAACTTCCACGGTTGCGCATTACAAGCCGATGGGGCCAGACGGGCAGCTTCCAGTATCCGTTCCAGTTTCTCGGGCTCTACAGGACGTGTCATATCATAAGCGCGGTCACTCTGACGGGAGGCTACTAATTGTAAAAAGTCCATTTGATATATGTTTTTATTGCACCACAGATTACACGGATAAACACTGATTATAAAAGGATAATATTTCTGCGCTATTTGTGCAATCTGTGGTGAACTATTATTTAAACTGGAGCATCCGGCTGATATATTTGCCGATAATGTCAAATTCAATGTTCACTACGCTATCAACTTTGATATCGTGAAAATTAGTATATTCGAACGTATAGGGAATGATAGCTACCTGGAAAGTATCGTCCGTTGGATTACACACAGTCAGACTGACACCATTCACCGTTACAGAGCCTTTGTCCACAGTAATGTATCCCCGCTTTGCCATCTCCTTATCGAAAGCATACCGGAAAGTGAAGTAATAACTTCCTTCGGCATCTTCTACACTGATGCAGGTGGCAGTCTGATCTACATGCCCCTGCACGATATGTCCATCGAGGCGACCGTTCATCATCATGCTGCGCTCTACATTCACCTTGTCTCCTACGTTCAACAACCCGAGATTGGAGCGCTCCAATGTTTCCTTCATGGCTGTAACCGTATAGGTATCCTCTGTCATGCTGACTACCGTGAGGCATACACCGTTATGAGATACACTTTGGTCTATCTTCAATTCATTTACAAATGAGCACTTGAACGTGAAGTGTACGTTCTCTTGTTCTTTTACCAATGCCACAAGAGTGGCACATTCTTCTACTATTCCGGAAAACATAATTCAGTTTACGATTTAATGATTTATAATTCCTTATTTGGAGAACACAAAGATAATGCAAATTGATCGCAGAATTTTCATGCTTACATGAAAAAGTTCTGCCGAGATGCAGCTTTATCTTCTCCAAAGATACGAAATAAGGGGAATATAAGTACAAAAAAAATGGAGCTTTTCACAAAGCCCCATTTTTCAGTTTTCAATAGGTATTAGTTTTTTTTTAAGGTAAAAAGATTGTTTTCAGGATAACGCTGCAAATATAGCGGCTTTTCAGGTTACTTACCAAATTAAAAAACATGTCTTATAACATCTTTTTGAAATTTCTTTGGTTTTATTACCACTTCTATAGCCTTTCCACATCCGCAATCGTTTTCAATGGACAAATATATAGCATTTTTCTAACAAACGCTAAATTTTACCTAAAAAAGAACTCATTTCTTGCTTAAAGGATAATGTTCGTCCGTTTTTCCGCTATGTTTTAACACTTTCGCATCGATAAAGAAGACTATTTCTTCGGCAATATTGGTAATATGGTCGCCGGAACGCTCCAACTTACGGAAGACACTTACCAGGTTCAGGCAAGGAAGAACACTGTCCGGATGTTTAGCAATATAACCTGCCAGAATCGTAGTAGCTTCAGCATTAATTTCATCCAACAAATTGTCTTTAGCAAAGACTGAAGTTGCCAGATCCTGACTCTCTTCCTGAAGAGCCTTTTTGGCAAGTTCCAGCATGGCAAGTACTTGCGCCTGCATTTCTTCCAGACGTAATTGCTTCAAAAGGTCCGGATCGAGGACAGGCTCTTTACAGTTCAGCACGAAACGGGCTATACCTTCGGCAAAGTCCCCCAACCGTTCCAGGTTTGTATTGATCTTCAGCATGGCAAGCACAAAACGCAGATCAATGGCTACGGGATTGTACAGGGCAATAATATCTTCTACGTCACTGTCTATTTTCAATTCCAAAGCATTCACGCGACGTTCGCGCACCAACACTTGCTGCGCCAGTTCGCGGTCGAAGGTCAGGACTGCCTCCCCTGCCCGGTCGAGCTGGTTATATACTAAGGTCCACATTTCGTCTATTTCCTTTTTAAGTAAGACGAGTTCCGATTCGATAAACTTTACCATAAATTTCTATTTTAAGATTACTTATATGATTAATTAGAGGAAGCCTGTCACTCTTTTGAGTCTTGCAGCGAGCCACCTTTAGTTTCTCTGTGTGAAACTCCCGGTTTCATGCCGTGAAACTCTTAGTTTCATCCTTTGAAACTGTTGGTTTCACGCCGAGAAACTCAGAGTTTCAAGCAATGAAACAAATGCCTATCCAAAACGGCCCGTAATATAGTTCTGAGTCTCCACCTTCTCGGGGTTCGTAAATATCTTCTTGGTATCGTCAAATTCTACCATTTGCCCCAAATAGAAGAATGCTGTTTTATCACTAACGCGCGCAGCCTGCTGCATATTGTGTGTAACGATAACAATTGTATACTGTTCTTTCAACTCGTGAATAAGCTCCTCTACTTTAGCCGTAGAAATAGGATCGAGCGCAGAAGCCGGCTCGTCCATCAGCAATACGGAGGGAGACACAGCCATGGCGCGGGCTATGCAAAGGCGTTGCTGTTGTCCGCCGGAAAGTGCATAAGCGGAAACTTTCAGCTTATCCTTTACTTCTTCCCACAAGGCGGCACCCCTCAAGGACTCTTCCACACGCTGGCGGATAAAACTATTATCCGTCACCCCGTTCACCCGAAGGCCATAGGCCACATTCTCGAAAATACTTTTAGGAAAAGGATTAGGACGCTGGAACACCATACCTACTTTCTTACGAAGCTCATCCACCTGGACATCTTTTCCGTAGATATCCTTTCCGTCAATATGGATTTCACCTGTCAGGCGGGTATTGGGAATCAGATCGTTCATACGGTTGAATAACCGCAGGAAAGTGGACTTGCCGCATCCCGAAGGACCGATAAAGGCTACCACCGAACGTTCTTCTATCGACATACTGATACCTTTCAGAGCATGAAAGTCACCATACCAGAAGTTTACATTATTTGCTTCTATTTTACCAATCATTTCATTTACTGTTTATTATTCCCGTTAGTTCATCTTTACTTTCTTCTCAAAATACTTCCGTAAGGCATTTGCCAGAAGATTTACAAAGAGAATGATTATTATTAAAACCAAAGCAGTGCCATAAGCCAGCGGAAGCTGAGCTTCCATATCCGTACCACTGGTAGAAATAACATATAGATGATAAGGCAATGCCATGCACTGATCGAGGATACTTGTGGGCAACTGAGGAAGAAAATAAGCGGCACAAGTAAACAGGATGGGTGCGGTCTCACCGGAAACACGTCCCAAAGCAAGAATAAGCCCTGTTATCACATTCGGCATGGCCATTGGCAGAATCACATGCCAGATGGTTTGCAATTTGGTAGCTCCCAAAGCCCGGCTTCCTTCACGCAGGGTATCGGGAATAGCTTTCAGCGCTTCTTCGGTAGTACGGATCACCAAAGGCACGCAGAGCAATCCCAATGTAAGAGAGCCGGCAAGGATACTATCGCCAAACCCCATATAGTTAACGAACAGGGCCATACCGAAAAGACCAAAGACAATGGAGGGTATCCCACTCAGATTATTCGTCATCATGCGGATAAAACGGACGATCCAGCCCTTCGGAGCGTATTCATTCATATAGATACCACTCATTACTCCCACCGGAAAGGCAAACAGGGCACTGCCTATCATCAGATAGAATGTGCCGACGATGGCAGGCCAAATACCACCTGCCGTCATGCCGTCCTTCGGCGCGGTAGTCAGAAACTCCCAACTGATAACTCCTATACCTTTATATATAATAAAGCCGAGAATGGCAAAGAGTATCCCTACCACCGTCAGGCTCAGCAAACGGAATGTACCGAATGCAATGCGTTGCGAAAGATGTTTCCTATCTATCATACTCATTTTACTTTTCTCTGTAAAACACTATCTTTTCCGGGCCGATACAGCTTCCACCGTGAAGTTGATCAGCAAACTGATAAAGAACAATACTACTCCCAGAAGGAATAAAGCTTCATAATGAGCTCCTCCGGCAGGTGCCTCTCCCAGTTCCGCTGCAATCGTAGCGGGAATGGTGCGCAACGGCTCCAGAATGGTATGCGGTATAACAGCCGCATTGCCTGTCACCATCAATACCGCCATCGTTTCTCCGATGGCGCGTCCGATGCCCAGCACTACTCCGGAAGTGATGCCCGATACAGAATAGGGTATCACCACCTTATATATAGTTTGCCATTGCGAAGCTCCCAATGCCAGACTGGCTTCACGCATGGCACGGGGACAGTTGCGCATGGCATCTTCTGTCACAGTGATAATCGTGGGCAATGCCATTATTGCCAATACGATGCTTCCCGCCAGACCGCTTTCGCCAACCGGCAAGTCGAACACTTTCTGTATGAGCGGCACAATGACTATCAATCCGAAGAAGCCATATACCACTGACGGAATACCACTCAGCAACTCAATTATCGGCTTCAACAAATTGCGTACCTTAGGATTTGCCACTTCGGACATATAGATAGCTACCGAAAGACCGAACGGAAGAGCAATTAGAATGGCAAAAAGACTCACCCATAATGTACCCGTTATCAGTGGCAAAAAGCCAAATTGCGCGGCAGGTGTAGCCGTAGGAAACCATTCGGCACCGGCAAAGACATCTTTCACTGAAATCGTATTATCGCGCAACAAGTGTACGGAGTCCTGCCGGACAATAAACTGTTGCGGCACAAAAGCAATGATGCCCGGTGTACGCTTCACCAACTCGGTAATTCTTGCTCCGGCGTGTTCATAAGAAGGGCCCAGTTCTTCTTCGGTATAATGCTGGGTGATATCCTCCAAACGGAAAAGCCGGATAGGCATATCCTGCCCTCCGACCTCATTCCAGTTTGTTATTTCCTCGTCGAAAACATCTTTTATCTGAGCCGGTGTCAGCTCAGTAACCTTATTTTCTTTATTCAATGCCAATACATATCCCTCTTCAATCACCCGGCTGTTGAACAATCCCAACGCCTCGGAAAAGAGAAACAGGATGATAAGCACAATGGTAATGCTTGTTACGAAACCACTGCAAGCCAATATACCTTCTACTATTTTTTCAAAAAGTTTCTTCATAAATACCTGTTGATATTCTGCATGCAAAGAAACGGGGCCGATGTTAAGAGAGTGTGACTAACATTTGAAAGAAATGTTTCAAACATATTACAAAAGCGTTACAACCCGCAAAAACACAAGCTTTGTAATAGCATCGTAATACACGATTGCTTTATTTGCAGAGAATAAACAAAAAGAGTAGTATGAAGGTTGTTATACTATCATTAGTTTACTACATAAAGTAATTATAAACAATACCTATTATGAAAAATAGAATAAGTATTATCCTACTCCTGACATTAGCTGCAAGTAGCATGCAAGCACAGCGTATTAAAGGCAGCGACACTGTACTCCCCGTAGCACAACAGACCGCTGAAAGGTTTATGGCGCTCAATCCCGATGCCCGGATTACCGTCACGGGTGGCGGTACCGGCGTGGGTATTTCCGCTTTATTGGACGGAACAACGGATATCGCCATGGCATCCCGCCCCATCAAGTTCAGCGAGAAAATGAAAGTAAAGTCCGCAGGCAAGGAAGTAGAAGAAGTAATCGTCGCCTACGATGCCCTCGCCGTCGTGGTACACCCTTCCAACCCCGTGAAACAACTGACACGCCAACAACTGGAAGATATCTTCCGGGGAAAAATAACAAACTGGAAGCAAGTGGGTGGAGATGATCGTAAAATCGTAGTATATTCCCGTGAAACATCTTCGGGCACCTATGAGTTTTTCAAGGAAAGCGTTCTCAAAAATAAAAATTATATGAGCAGTAGCCTTTCCATGCCCGCCACCGGAGCCATTATCCAATCCGTCAGTCAGACGAAGGGAGCAATAGGGTACGTAGGGCTGGCTTATCTCTCCCCTCGCGTCAAGTCACTTTCCGTATCTTATGACGGTAAACACTTTGCGCCGCCCACAATGGAAAGTGCCACAGACAAGAGTTACCCCATCGTACGACCTCTGTATTATTACTATAATACGGAAAACGCCGGACAAGTAAACCCACTCATCAGTTTCATCCTGTCACCTGCCGGTCAGGAAATCATTAAAAAGAGTGGATATATTCCCGTGAAATAAGGATAAACGAAAAAAATGTCTTACTTTTGTAGCTTGATTTTTAGAATATATACATACCATTATGGCAGATATTAAGAGCGAAGAAGTAGGCGAAAAAAAGAGCCTCAACTTCATTGAACAAATTGTTGAGAAAGATTTAAAAGAGGGTAAAAACGGTGGTAAGGTGCAAACGCGTTTCCCGCCCGAACCCAACGGATACCTCCACATCGGTCACGCCAAGGCTATTTGCCTTGATTTTGGTATTGCAGCCGACCACAATGGCATCTGCAATCTGCGTTTCGATGATACCAATCCTACCAAGGAAGATGTGGAATATGTAGAAGCCATCAAAGAAGATATTCAATGGCTGGGTTACCAATGGGGTAATGAATACTATGCGTCCGATTACTTCCAGCAATTGTGGGACTTTGCCATCCGCCTCATTGAAGAAGGTAAAGCATATATTGACGAGCAGACTTCCGAGCAAATCGCACAGCAGAAAGGTACTCCTACCCAACCGGGTGTGGAAAGTCCCTACCGCAACCGCCCGATAGAAGAAAGTCTTTCCTTGTTCAAGAAGATGAATACAGGTGAAATAGCAGAAGGTGCTATGGTGCTCCGTGCCAAAATTGACATGGCGAATCCGAACATGCACTTCCGCGATCCTATCATTTATCGTGTAGTGAACCATCCCCACCATCGCACGGGCACCACTTGGAAAGCTTATCCGATGTATGACTTCGCACATGGACAAAGCGACTACTTCGAAGGCGTAACCCATTCTCTCTGTACGTTGGAATTCGTTCCTCACCGTCCGCTCTACGATCTTTTTGTAGACTGGGTGAAAGAAGGACAGGATTTGAATGATAACCGCCCTCACCAGTATGAGTTCAATAAACTGAACCTCAGCTATACGCTGATGAGCAAACGTAATCTGTTGACTCTGGTAAAAGAGAAACTGGTGAACGGATGGGATGATCCCCGTATGCCGACCATCTGTGGTTTCCGCCGTCGCGGATATTCTCCTGAGTCTATCCACAAGTTTATCGATAAAATCGGATATACCACTTATGATGCACTCAATGAATTTGCTTTGCTGGAAAGCGCCCTGCGCGAAGACCTTAATTCCCGCGCAATTCGTGTATCTGCCGTTGTAAATCCGGTGAAGCTGGTTATTACCAACTACCCCGAAGGACAAGTGGAAGAACTGGAAGCTATCAATAATCCGGAAAAACCGGAAGAAGGCAGTCACTTCATCGAATTCAGCCGTGAGCTGTGGATGGAACGTGAAGACTTCATGGAGGATGCTCCCAAAAAATATTTCCGTATGACTCCGGGACAGGAAGTGCGCCTGAAGAATGCTTATATCGTAAAGTGCACCGGTTGCAAGAAAAATGAAGCCGGAGAAATAGTCGAAGTATATTGCGAATACGACCCGAACACCAAGAGCGGTATGCCCGAAGCAAACCGTAAGGTGAAAGGTACCTTGCATTGGGTCAGCTGCGACCATTGTCTCGAAGCCGAAGTACGCCTCTACGACCGTCTGTGGAAAGTGGAGAACCCACGCGACGAGCTTGCCGCTATTCGCGAAGCTAAAAACTGCGATGCTCTGGAAGCGATGAAAGAAATCATCAACCCGGATTCATTGCATATACTGCCCCGTTGCTACATTGAGAAATATGCCGCAGGCATGAAACCGCTTACTTACTTGCAGTTCCAGCGCATCGGTTACTTCAATGTAGATCCGGACTCCACACCGGAAAAGATGGTATTCAACCGTACTGTAGGGTTGAAAGATACCTGGGGCAAGATTAACAAATAAAGTAAGGATTATAGGAGTAAACTATTAATGAGCAATAAAAACCTGCTGTCCGGCAGAGATAAAGAACTTCAGGAACTTGCCGAACAATATGAATTGGCAATGTCCGCGAAACAACCATTTTATCTGGACGCAGACGATTTGGCTGACCTTGCCGACTGGTATGGCACCAAAAAGAATTATGATAAGGCTTTAGAAATTGCAGAATATGGCCTAAAGCTACATCCCGACAGTACGGCATTAATGATAGAATATGCTTACCTGCATCTGGATAGCGGAAAAAGAGCAAAGGCACGTGAAATCATCGAAAACCTTCCCGATACCTATTCGCCGGAAGCCAAGGTGGTACGTGCTCACTTGCTGCTGAGTGAAGGTAAGCTGGATGATGCCGAACAGTTACTCGATACGATTGAAGATAAAGAGGATCTGGCAAATGTAGTCGATGTATCTTATATGTACCTCGATATGGGCTATCCGGACAAGGCTCTGGCATGGCTCAACCCGGTAAAGGAAGAATATGCCGATGAAGAAGCTTACATTGCCGTAGTTGCAGACTGTTATTATGGGAAAGGCATGATAGAAGAAGCAATTCCTCTATATAACCAACTGATAGATCAGAATCCATATTCGGCTCCCTACTGGTTCGGACTGGCAAGATGCCATTTTGAAGATTTGAACTTCGACCAGGCAATTGATGCCTGCGACTATGCATTGATAGGTGATGACGAATTTGCAGACGCCTATGTAATGAAAGGGCATTGTTTTTACCAGTTGGGTAATGAGGATGCAGCTCTGGAATGTTATCAGAAAGCTGAGCAGATGCATGGGCTGGCTCCTGAGTTTGTCTATACCTATATCGGTTTATGCAAGGTATCCAAAGGCGAATGGGAAGAAGGATACGAAAATCTGGAAAAAGCAATCCAGGCTAACGAAGCGGAAGAAACTCCCGCACCTACTCTACCCAGCCTATATGCCAATGCAGGGCTTTGCCTTTCCAAAATGAAAAAGAAGCGCAAAGCGCACCAGTATTGTAAGAAAGCCCAAAAGCTGGAACCGAAAGATCCTGAAGCCTACCTGATTGAAGGCCGCATGTACGTCGAAGAAGGTGACTACGAAAAGGGAATAAAGCAATGGGCAAAGGCCTTGAATTGTGCTCCTAGCGCTGATACCTGGAATGAAATAGGTATGCACAGCATGGAAATCGGGTATCTGGATTATGCGAAAATAGCTTTTGAACGTGTTTGTGAGTTAGAACCGGAATTTGAAGGTATCAATGAAAAGTTGACCGTTCTCTACATGACGCTGCATGATAAGGAAAACTTCATAAAGTACAATCAGAAGTGTACCCGCCCCTTTGATCTGAAAGAACTGGAGAAAATGCAGGCTATGATGGAAAATGAAGACCGGGAAGATCTGGCTGTTTATATGCAAAATATCATAAAAGCATTGCAATAAAAAAAACAGAGAGTAAAGCTGATCGCTTTACTCTCTGTTTTTTTATATTGTAGAGGGTATCCTTATTTAGCGCTACGTGTAGAAAGCTTCTCCAAAAAATATACCAGGAAGAAACCAACAATCATCAATACTACAGCTTCAACAATATATTGATTAGGAAGGATATTCGCTTCAACCAGTGGCTTCACTACTCCATGACTGTCTGTGAACGTTTCAAGCGTTTCTTTCCATGGCCATACCTTATTAAGAGACCCCAGCATAAAGCCGGTCAATACCGCCAACGTAATATTACGAAAGTTCTTTAGTGCATATGAAAGAACTCGTGAAAAAGTAGTTATACCTATACAGGCGCCTGCCAAGAATACTAATAAAGTCGCTATATCAAATGTCTTGACCGCTTCCATTATATAGAAGTATTTGCCTAACAGTACCAAAATAAAACTACCCGATATGCCCGGCAAGATCATTGCGCAAATAGCAATCGCACCGCAAAGGAAAATGAAAAACAGATTGGATGGCGTTTCAGCAGGAGTTGCCACCGTAATGTAATAAGCAACTGCCACTCCTATGATAAAAGCCGGAATTGTTTTCTTATTCCACTCTTTTATATCTTTCCCCACAAACCAGGTGGAAGCCAGCACCAGTCCGAAAAAGAAAGCCCAAACCATTACCGGATGATCCGTAAGCAACCATGTAATAACCTTAGCCAACGAAAATACACTGACAGCGATTCCAGCTACAATGGAAATTAAAAAATTACCATTAATAGCTTTCCAGAACGCTCCCCATTTTCCTGTAAAAAACAACTTTAAACTTTTTCCGTTGATGCTTTTTATCGAATCTATCAGTTCATCATAAATTCCCACAATAAAAGCAATTGTTCCTCCCGATACTCCGGGAACCACATCGGCTGCTCCCATTCCCACACCTTTCAGCATGAGTAAGGCGTAGTCTTTTAAACCTCGTTCCATTTTTCTTTGTTATCTATTAATACTTGATTTCATGGTACAAAGTAAAACAAAAAAAGTCAGTTACTCACCATAAAGCAAATAAAATACACAAAAGATAATCCACAATCAATTCACACGCCAACTCACTATATAAAAAACAAATGGTGCACAATAGCCTCACGACCCTTGTGCACCTTATCTTTTTTATTGCTATTTAAAAATCTGAATTTACTATTTCTTCACAGCCTCTATTGCTTTGTCATAATCCGGCTCCTGAGTGATTTCGGGTACCAATTCAGTATACATCACTTTTCCATCTTTACCAATGATAACTACTGCACGTGCCAGCAAACCGCCCAATGGTCCATCTGCCATACGTACGCCATAGCTTTCATCGAAATCCGAAAAACGGAAATCAGACAAAGGAATTACATTTTCAATACCTTCCGTCGTACAGAAACGAGCGTGAGCAAAAGGCAAGTCTTTGGAAATCGCCAATACCACGGTATCAGGCAGACTTGCTGCCAACTTATTAAACTTGCGCACAGACGTTGCACAAACACTAGTGTCCAAACTCGGGAAGATATTCAATATCACATTCTTTCCTTTCATATCTTTCAAAGAAAAAGAAGAAAGGTCAGTCTTTACTAACTCGAAATCAGGAGCAACTGTTCCTGTTTTTATAAACTCACCGATAATCTTAACCGGTTGTCCCTTGAATTTTGTTGTAGCCATAGTTTTCTTTTTTTTATATGTTTATATAACAAACGAACAGTTAGAAAAGTTCGCTCAAAACTTTTCCAACTGTAAATTGTTACTCTCACAAACATGATTACAATAACCATTTAAAATTCAATTTGCATGAAAACTTTATTTGACGAACTTCAATGCGAAGTAAAAAACTGGTGGCTCTCTCTCTTGCTTGGCATACTCTACGTAGTAGTTGCCGTCAGCCTGATGTTCGCACCGTTGAGCGGCTACGCAGTTTTAAGTATCCTGTTCAGCATATCCATGTTATTCAGCGGTTTGCTGGAGATTTCTTTTGCTGTAAGCAACCGGAAAAATGTATCCAGTTGGGGCTGGTATTTGGCCGGAGGTATTATCGACATGATATTCGGTTTCTACCTGATAGCTTATCCATTACTGAGTATGGAAGTTATTCCTTTCATTATTGCATTCTGGCTGATGTTCCGGGGCTTCTCATCTGTCGGCTATGCTATGGATCTGAAAAGATATGGTACAAGAGACTGGGGCTGGTATATTGCTTTCGGCATATTAGCCGTAATTTGTTCGCTCATCATCTTATGGCAACCGGCAATAGGCGCTCTCTATGCAGTTTACATGATTTCATTCGCATTCCTGATTATCGGATTCTTCCGCATCATGTTGTCATTTGAACTGAAGAGTTTGCATAAACGTGGAAAAAGCATGAAAGAGGAAAACGAAGATAAAGAAATTCCCGTAGGATAGTTAAGAATTCCACTGCCCGGAGAAACGAGTTGACTAAAGTGCCTGGAAACAGGAACTTGTCAACTCGTTTTCTCATTAGTTACACTTCAGGAAACGATGCATAGTAGTTCGGGATACTCCCATCTGGCGAGCCAGCTCCGAACAGGAAACACCTCGTTGAGCATCTTTTATCAAACGTCTTTTGTTCTCACGAAGTACCCTCATAGCAGGACAGGTTCCTTTCTTTCGTCCCAATTTTACCCCCTCTTGCCTGCGCCTCGCCAATGCTTCTTTTGTTCGCATGGAAATCAGATTACGTTCTATCTCTGCCATTAATCCGAATGCGAACCCCAATACCTTGCTGTTCATGTCATTTTGAAATACATACCCCTCTTTTGTGCTGTACAGAACAATTTCTTTCTTGATACAAGAATTAAGAATCGTCATGATTTCCAACATTGTACGACTTAATCTTGAAATTTCCGTCACAATCAGCGAGTCACCTCTTTGCATTCGGTTCAACACCCCCGATAGCTTCCGGTCTTTGCTTCTCACACTACCACTCACCGTTTCGGTGTACCATTTGTCAATCTGCAATCCATTCTTCTCTGCAAAACGCAGAAGTTCTTCACGTTGATTAGCCAGAAATTGTTTTTCTGTACTTACTCTTAAATAAGCTACTACCATAATTTTGTTGTTTTTATAGGTTTAACGCGCCAAAGAACAGCAATAACAGCGAGAAATCACACTCCCTCCAATCAATGATATACAGGCGATTGCCTCTATTTAGGCTCTTTTATTTGACAACAGATATTTCTGATACTATGAGACAAATTATGTAGAAGTACATTTTCAAGGATGAAGCACCAGTCATAAAAAGAAACAATAAAAAATCTCAGCATAACTTTTTCATGCGAGCATGAAAGTTATGCACTCAAATTGCATTATCTTTGTAGTCAGTTTTATAACAAGAATATAAATTCATAATTAAAAAACAAAGGAATTATGGCAATGCATACATGGTTTGAGTGCAAGATCCGTTACGAAAAAGTGATGGAAAACGGTATGAACAAGAAAGTTACAGAACCTTATTTGGTGGACGCACTCAGCTTTACGGAAGCGGAAGCACGCATCATTGAAGAAATGACGCCGTTTATTTCAGGCGAATTTACAGTATCAGACATCAAACGTGCCAACTATAGCGAATTATTCCCCAGCGAAGAAGAGGCTGCCGACCGTTGGTTCAAGTGTAAACTGATCTTTATTACTCTGGACGAAAAGAGTGGAGCTGAAAAGAAAACATCCACTCAGGTATTGGTACAAGCTGCCGACCTGCGCGATGCTGTTAAGAAACTGGATGAAGGTATGAAAGGTACCATGGCGGATTACCAGATCGCTTTAGTATCCGAAACACCCCTTATGGATGTATATCCGTATAGCGCGGAACCCAATGACAAACCGGAAGTTTAATCTTTTGAGAATTGAAAGTTGAAGTGATTAGCGTAAACACAGAACGCTTTGATCTTCAACTTTTGAATTTCATATTTCAATTTTCTAATCATGAATATTGCAGAGAATCTTCAACAAGTGCTAAGCGAACTGCCTGATGGGGTGCGACTGGTAGCTGTCTCCAAATTTCACCCCAATGAAGCGATAGAAGAAGCCTATCGTACCGGACAACGAATATTCGGAGAAAGCAAAGTACAGGAAATGACTGCCAAGTACGAAAGTCTTCCCAAAGACATTGAATGGCACTTTATCGGGCATCTGCAAACCAATAAAATCAAGTTTATCGTGCCCTACGTGGCTCTGATCCACGGAATTGACTCATACAAACTCCTTGTAGAAGTCAATAAGCAAGCTGCAAAAGCCGGAAAAGTAGTCAACTGCCTGTTGCAACTGCACATTGCAGAAGAAGAAACCAAATTTGGTTTTAGTTTTGGCGAATGTCGGGAAATGTTAGCAGCCGGTGAATGGAAAACTCTCAGTAACATACAATTATGCGGTCTGATGGGTATGGCAACAAATACAGACGACAATGAACAAATAGAGAAGGAATTTTGTTCATTAAGTAGCTTCTTCAAAGAAGTGAAAGACTCATGGTTTGCCGACACGGAGGCTTTTCGGGAGTTGTCCATGGGAATGTCCCACGATTATCACCAAGCTATTGCTGCTGGAAGTACTCTGATACGCGTAGGAAGCAAAATCTTTGGAGACAGAACGTATTAATCATTATTCATTAAACATTATTACCATGGCAACATTAAAAACTACTTTTGCCGGGTTAGAATTAAGAAACCCGATTATCGTCAGCAGCTCAGGTTTAACTGATAGTGCTGAAAAAAATCAGAAGTTCTATGAAGCCGGTGTCGGTGCCATTGTTCTGAAATCTCTTTTTGAAGAGCAGATCATGTTGGAAGCTGACTGGCTGGGAGATCCGAATATGTATCCTGAAGGCAGTGATTACTTGGTAGAATACGTCCGCCAACATAAACTGTCAGAGTATCTGGAACTGATTAAGGATACTAAAAAAGTATGCCCCATTCCTGTTATTGCCAGCATAAACTGCTATCAGGATGCTGAATGGGTAGGATTTGCACAACAAATGGAAGCAGCAGGAGCTGATGCTATAGAAATCAATATCCTGGCTCTCCAAACAGATATGCAATACAATTACGGTTCATTCGAACAACGCCATATCGATATTCTCAGCCACATCAAAAAGACGGTACGTATTCCGATCATCATGAAGCTGGGTGATAACCTGACTAATCCGATAGCTCTGATAGATCAGCTATATGCCAACGGAGCAGCTGCCGTGGTATTATTCAACCGCTTCTATCAGCCGGATATTGATATCGAAAAGATGAAGCAAATCTCAGGAAATGTATTCAGCACAGGAGCTGACCTGGTTAAAGCCTTACGCTGGATCGGTATCGCTTCTGCAGCTGTGAATAAGCTGGATTATGCAGCATCAGGCGGTATTCACTCTCCCGAAGGCATTGTAAAAGCAATTTTGGCAGGAGCTTCAGCTGTAGAGGTTTGTAGTGCATTCTATCAGAACAGTTATGCCCTTGTAGGAGAATATATCCACTTCCTGAACTTATGGATGGATCGCAAAGGCATGGAAAACATTCCTCAATTCAAGGGAATGCTGAATGTCAGCGACTTGAATGGAGTAAATACCTTCGAACGTACTCAGTTCATGAAGTATTTCTCCAGCAAAAAATAAACAGGAACCGCACAACATATCATTATAAGTAATGCCCCGTAACAATATATGTTAGATATGCTAACAATATATGTTACGGGGCATTACTTATATTGGCGTTTCCTTTACAGAGGAACTTTTTCTTTATTCGGGTTTCTTATCCAAGGCTTCAAAGCATGAATTCTTGCTGATAAACTCAGGAACAATATCCTTCATAGCAGCTACAATCTGCATCTGATCATACGTGTAACTAACCTCTATCAACTTCTGAATGCGTTGCTTCACCTCATCATAATCATATTCGCGAACTGTAGCAATCATAATCTTCTCATGATAAGTCGGCTTTGTCAGTTCTTTCACATTCAGCAACTCTTCATACAGTTTTTCACCATGACGCAATCCAGTGAACTCAATCTTCACATCCGTACGTCCGGAAAGGCTGATCATACGCTTGGCAAGATCCACAATCTTCACCGGTTTACCCATATCAAAGATATAAATCTCACCGCCATTCCCCATGCTACCGGCTTCAAGTACCAGACGGCAAGCTTCGGGAATAGTCATGAAATAACGGATAATCTCAGGATGTGTCACTGTTACAGGACCACCACGTTGAATCTGATCACGAAAACGTGGAATTACCGAGCCATTAGAACCTAACACATTACCGAAACGTGTTGTAATGAATTGCGTCACATGCCCACCTTTCTCCTGAAGTTTCTTAGCTAAAGACTGCACATAAATCTCACAGATACGCTTGGAGCATCCCATTACATTGGTCGGATTTACAGCCTTATCCGTAGAGATCATTACAAACTTCTCAGCACCGTATTTTACAGCCAGATCAGCCAGTGTACGCGTACCGAACACATTGATCTGAATGGACTCGGAAACATTATCTTCCATCATCGGCACATGCTTATAAGCCGCTGCATGGAAAATATATTGCGGTTGGTATTCCTTGAAGATATCTTCCATACGCGTAGCATTGGAAATATCCGCAATAATAGTCTCTGCATCAATGTCACGCCAACGATCCTGCAATTCCAGACGAATATCATGCAACGGAGTCTCCGCCTGATCTACCAGAATTAGCTTATAAGGATTGAAGGAAGCTACCTGACGCATTATTTCGCTACCGATAGAACCAGCGGCACCGGTAATCATTACGCGCTTTCCTTCAAGATGGGAAGCTACCTTATGAATATCTATTTCAATAGGATCGCGTTGCAGAAGATCTTCAATCTGAATTTCTTTCAACTGAGTACGGTTCAAAGTCTGTCCGCTCCACTCGCTCAAAGGAGGTGCAGTCATAAGCTTGATGTTGTGTGCCAGAAGACGATCGGCCATATCAGACTTCTTCAGTTCTTCCATTTTAGCCGGCGAAATAATAATTGTATGCACATCGCGGTCATTCAATACATCAATCAGAGACTCGTCATTCGGGAATACCTTTACGCCCATCATCACCTTATTAATCAGTTCCGGCTCATCCGCTATGAAACCACGCAGACGATAGTGATTACGCAGGTTGACGCGCAACGCTTTCGCAATGTTCACTCCCGCTTCCTTAGCACCATATATAAAGACATTGGCACTATGACTTCCATCAAAATTCAGAAGTTCATAGAACATCTTCACAACTATACGTGAGCAAGACATAATGGCAAAAAGCTAATGATATACGCCATAAACAGCACACTCACAGGTGCCAGACGAATATCCAGATAACTTGCCAAAAGCACACTCGAAATCATTAACAGTGCATAAGACACCGTCAATGAAACAAAAATGCGCATAATGTCTATAAACGAAGAAAAGCGCAATACGTTGGAATAGGTGCGGAACACCCTAAAGAAGACTAAGTTGACAATGACCGTCCATACAATCGTTTTGTCAATGGTAGAGGATTCCAGGAAAATACTCCGGAAATCATATCGAAGCGCATAAGCCAATAAGCTGGATACGACGATTATCAATACATCGATCAACAGAATAGTCCAAATCGGCAATACCTTTGCTGAAAGGTACCGATGAAAAATTTTATGTTTCATTTCGTTTGACAGTTTTGTTTTAGGCGAGGCAAAGATACATTATTTTTTATCAAATAGGACAAGAAAAAGATAAAAATGTGTGATAAAATTAAATGGTGGCAAAGTTACAGGTATAACTTTGCCACCATATTTACGACCTATAAAGCTCTGTTACATCAAATTACTGGCTAATTCACTTAATTGGCTACGTTCTCCTTTTAACAAATTTACGTGAGCAAAAAGGTTCTGATCTTTCATACGATCAATCATGTAAACCAAGCCATTGGACTGACTGTCGAGATAAGGTTGGTCTATCTGTTGGATATCACCGGTAAACACCATTTTCGTACCCTCACCCGCACGGGTTATGATGGTTTTGATCTCATGCGGAGTCAAGTTTTGTGCTTCATCAATAATGCAATAAGTTTCACTCAAACTACGTCCACGGATGAAAGCTAATGCTTCAATAACCAGTTGCTCACTTTTCTGCATATCTTCCAAACGTTTTACCTCTGTTGAGTTAGAAGCAAACTGACGTTTGATCACATTCAGATTATCAAACAAGGGTTGCATGTAAGGAGCTACCTTTTCTTTGGCATCACCCGGCAGGAAACCGATGTCTTTATTGGATAAAGCAACAATCGGACGCGCCAGCAAAATCTGTTTATAGTCATTCATTTGACTAAGGGCAGCTGCCAGAGCCAACAATGTTTTTCCTGTACCGGCTTTACCTGTCAAAGCAACCAATTTGATATTTGGATCGGTCAACACTTCAAAAGCAAAACTTTGTTCGGCATTCCGGGGTTCAATACCATAGTTCTTTGTTTTATTCACCCGACAAATGGAATGTGTAAAAGGATTGTAACGGGCAAGTACACTATTCCTGTCACTTTTCAAGATAAAACATTCATTCGGATGGATGATATCTTTGAAATCAAACTCACTGATATCCAGTCCTTCTCTGGAAGAATAAATCCGGTCTATCAAAGCAGGATCAATTCCCTCAAACACCTCATTTGACTTTTCAAATATATCCACATTTATCACCTTGTCGTTGATATAATCTTCGCAAAGTAAGCCTATGGAACGTGCTTTCATCCGGAGGTTCACGTCTTTTGTCACCAGAATGGTTTTCATATCCTTCTTTTGGCGCGTCAACCAGTCCACTACAGCCAAAATCTTATGGTCGGGAATACGCTCGGGGAATGAATCGAACACATCCGGAGCATCCACCGAACCGGCAATTACAAACAAACTTCCCAGTCCTTCGCCCAGAGAAGCACCCTTATTAAAAAGATTGTCATCGGTAACTAAATCGAGCTCGCGGAGAAATTCACGGGCATTGAAGTTTATCTGTTCATTCCCTTTCTTGAATTTGTCCAATTCTTCAAGAACTACGATGGGAAGATAAATATCGTTCTCTTGGAAATTCTTAAGACAGTTATAGTCGTGAAGGATTACGTTCGTATCAATCACAAAATTTTTCTTTGCTCCCATACTCTTTTAGATTTAAATTGTTGATATTGCCTCCAAAGCGAAGATTAGCTGTACTTCGGCATAAAAAATGAACAAGTTCATTTTATTCTGCTCTCAGTTTGCATTATCTTTGCAGCTTCTAAGATAGGAATTAAAAAGAGAGAATAGTTTGCTTTCTCGTTAAATATTTTAAAAGATGGATTATCAGAACACTTTATTATACTTATATAACAGTGTCCCTATGTTTCAACAGGTGGGAAGTTCGGCATACAAGGAAGGTTTGGAGAATACATTGGCACTGGATGAACACTTCGGACACCCGCACCGGAACTTCCACAGTATCCATGTAGGAGGTACGAATGGCAAAGGTTCATGCTCGCACACTCTTGCTGCTATCTTGCAGGAAGCGGGGTACCGGGTAGGCCTCTACACATCTCCGCACCTCGTAGATTTCCGCGAACGTATCCGAATAAACGGACAGCCTATCCCGGAAGAATATGTAGTCCGGTTTGTAGAAAAAGAACGTGATTTTTTTGAGCCTCTGCATCCTTCTTTCTTTGAATTGACTACCGCTATGGCATTCCGGTATTTCGCTGACGAACATGTAGATGTAGCGGTTATCGAAGTAGGACTTGGCGGAAGATTGGATTGCACCAATATTGTACACCCGGATCTATGTATCATCACCAATATTAGTTTTGACCATACCCAATTCCTGGGTAATACATTAGAAAAGATAGCGGGAGAAAAAGCCGGGATCATTAAAAGTGGAATACCTGTCGTAATCGGAGAAACGACTCCTGAAACAAAACCTGTATTTGCAAAAAAGGCTCGCGAAGTAGGTGCTCCCATTCTCTTTGCAGAAGAAGATGAAAAGGATGATTACCCCGGATTGGAATGTGAGCTGAAAGGATTATATCAAACTAAAAACACCCGCACGTTACTCACAGCCATCCCAGAACTACGGAAAGCCGGATACAATCTGAGTGAGCAGGCTGTTCGAAGTGGCTTCGCCCATGTCTGTGAACTGACCGGCCTGATGGGACGCTGGCAAAAATTGCAGGATGCCCCTACCCTGATATGCGATACCGGACACAATGTAGGTGGCATCACCTATATCACAGAGCAGTTGAAACAGCAATCTTACCGGAAACTACATATGATTATAGGTATGGTAAACGACAAAGACATACACGGTGTATTAGCATTATTACCCCAAGAAGCCGAATATTACTTCACAAAAGCCAGCGTAAGGCGTGCATTACCTGAAAGCGAACTTGCCCAACTTGCCTCTGAGGCCGGATTGCAAGGAAATTGCTATCCAGATGTTCCCTCTGCCGTGCGGGCTGCACAAGAAAAAAGCCTCCCGGAAGACTTTATCTTCGTAGGAGGCAGTAGTTTTATTGTTGCCGATTTGTTAGCGAACCGCGATGCACTCAATCTCCACTAAAGCATCTTTCGGCAGGGCTTTCACTGCAACAGCCGAACGGGCAGGGAAATCACCATCAAAATAGGTAGCATATACTTTATTCATATCTGCAAACAATGACATATCCTGTAGGAAAACAGTAGTCTTGACGATATTTGCCATCGTCAAACCTGCTTCTCCAAGGATATGCTTGATGTTCTCCAATGACTGACGTGCCTGTGCTTCAGCACCTTCTGCCATCTGTCCGGTAGTCGCATCAATAGGTAATTGACCAGATACAAATATCATTCCATTTGCTTCGATAGCCTGGCTGTAAGGACCAATAGCTCCCGGAGCTTTCTGACTGCAAATTACTTTTTTCATTCTAATATTATTTTAGTATTCAACAATTTATGATTCATTCAAGAAAAAAAATTGGTATCTTATGCAGTATTCTGCAACTTCATGCATTTACTTAATAGGATTATACACAAAGGAAAAATTCACTTATACCTGTTTTAAAAACCTAGACTTAGCTAATTCTTTTTTGACACGGGAGTTTCCCGATAAAGGCTCGGCTTGTGAAAGCAGAGCCTTTTTTATAAAGATATCATCTGCAATACTATCACTTACAGTGTTTTTCTATTAAAGCATCAACATTCGGATCACCCAGTTCCTTGGCTTTTGCGAAACTGGCACAAGCCTCTTTGTTTTGCTTTAACTGTAGCTGGGCAACCCCTATCAAGCGATAGGCTTCAGCATATTTAGAATCAATTTCCAAAGCATCTTTCAGCACCTTGATTGCTTCTTCATTTCTACCCACACGAATGTTCACCACCGCAAGTTCCGAAAAATAAGTCAGCTCTTTCGGATTAAGTTCAATAGCTTTTGCCAAATCATCCAACGCACGCTGAAACTGCTTTGCCTGAACGGCCGCCTGTTCGCGATAATAATAGAACACATCATTCACATTGCCACGAACCGCTTTATAGTATTCATCATAATCAAGCATCGCACCTCTTCCTTGTCCGGCATTCAGGCGCATCTGGGCACGTTCCAGCAGATAAGGAGCAGCTTCTTCACTATACGGTTGCACGAAACGCGCCATACAACTATCCATCAAAGCCAACACTTCTTCCGGAGCTGCTTCCATCAATTCTTTCGTCTTAGCGGCACTAAAGAATGTAGCTGGAGAGGCAATATTGGAATCATTCACCTTCTCATAACTGGCAAGAGCAGCCGCATAGTCCTTCTTGGCAAACTGGATATCACCTTCCAACTGAATATAAACCGGAAGAGCTTCGATTGCAATCGCTTTACGAACCTCATCCAAAGCCCTGTCATATGTCCAATCTTTATAGGTTTTTTCAGGTTTATCCAACTGATAACCATAAATCAGTTTGGCACGATTGAAGTATGCATCATCTTTCTTTTGTGCCACTTCAAGTGCCTTATCCATATCAGCAGCAACCTCATCCATTGAACTTGCCTCCTTCGACTGGAAGATTTGATTGTTTGCACGACGAAGATAACCGTCAGCACTGTTGGGATACTGAGATATAAACTCATTCAGCAACTCGGTGTATTTCTCCGGTGCAAGCTGTGAAGAAGCCATATAGAGATAAACCAATGCTTGTTCTTCCGTCTCAGGCAATGCTTTCTTAATGCCGATACTCAATAAAGTATGATCATTGAAAGAAAGAGGACTTATCTTTTGAGCCATAGCATAATCGGCACCTACTGCATAGCAAATGGTAGCTGTATCTTTTCCAGAAGATTTCTGTGCCAGACCGAATACTTGTCCCTCAGCAGTCATTACCGGACAACTTACCATTTTGTCCTTCAGCTGCATATCAAGTGTATAATAATGATATTGTCCCTCTACCTTAGACTCTTCTTTCACCTGTCCGGTAGTATAGGAACGATCTTTCTGTGTAGAATAAGGTAACAGATAAATGCTTGCACCTACAGTCGGGGCCACAGGAGCTACCACTAATGCAGGTACTTTTTTCCTGAAATCGCTACACGGAACTTCACAACATCATACATGTCATTTGCTCCCATAATAACTTCCACAGGCATTTGTGTACCCTCCGAATTAATGACAACGGCACGCTGCGCACCTTTAAACAAGCTATAATCAGACAGAGCAATTCCATCTTCGGTAACAAAAAATCCATTTCCCGTATTAAGTATCTTATCACTCTCGTCATAAGTGACCACCGAGAAAACAGCACGCTTGGCTTTTTCCACCCATTTGGGTGCCTGGGCTACACTCCACTGTGCCAGCAAACAGAGGGCGAGCGTCAACAACAAGTTCTTCTTCATATCTTAGTTGGTTCTTTGTTTCACAGCTTCATAAATCAAAATACCTGCCGCAACAGAAACATTGAGCGACTCGATAGTACCCAGCATTGGGATTTTCACCCACTCATCGCAAAGAGCCAGGTTCTCATAAGAAACACCTTTATCTTCAGCTCCCATTATGATACACATCGGTCCTGTATAATCAGCTTTGGTATAATCATAGTCACCCTTTTCTGTAGCTGCCACAATGCGGAAACCACTATCTTTGAGATATTGCAATGTAACCTTCAGATTCTGCTCACGGCAAACCGGCAGAACATGCAATGCTCCGGCAGATGTTTTCATTGCATCAGCATTCACCGTCACGCTTCCTTTAGCAGGAATGATAACAGCATCTACAGCTGCACACTCACAGGTACGAGCTATGGCACCAAAGTTACGAACATCAGTCACACCATCCAACATGACGAACAGCGGGTTCTTGCCTTCTTCGAAAAGGAAAGGTACCAAGTCTTCTGTCTTCTGATACGTAACGGATGAAATAAAAGCAATCACCCCTTGATGATTCTTACGGGTAATACGGTTAATGCGTTCCACCGGAACACGTTGCACCGGAATCAAAGTTCCTTTTAGCGCAGCAAAAAGTTCTTTGGATAAATCGCTCTGAATGTCTTTCTTCACCAGAATCTTATCGATTTCCTTTCCTGCCTGTATTGCTTCTATCACAGCGCGAACGCCGAAAATCATTTCACTCTTATCAACCATCTTTGAGAAATTAAAATTAGAAATTAAAAATTAAAGGCTATCTTTTGATACCAAGAAGCGCCTTTGCATTATTCAAAGCAGCTTCTGTCAAAGTAGCCCCACTGAGCATATGGGCTATTTCCTCTACCCTCTCCTCATCTGCCAGACGGCGTATGTGGCTATTGGTTTCGGTTTCGTTATCTTGCTTATATACTTTATAATGTGCACATCCGCGCGCAGCAATTTGCGGCAAATGGGTAATACTGATTACCTGACGATCCTGTTCTCCCATTTCCTGCATAATGTCCGCCATACGGTCGGCAATCTCACCGGATACTCCTGTATCTATTTCATCAAATACAATAGTGGGCAATTTCACCGCACCGGCTATCATCGCCTTAATGGACAACATGACACGTGCAATCTCACCACCGGAAGCTACCGATGAAATATTTTGCAATGAGCCGTTTTTATTGGCAGAAAAGAGAAAGTTGACGGTATCTTCACCGTGCACACCAGGTTCTTTTCTTATTCCCATCTCCACCTGAAAACGCACATTAGGCATACCCAACGGCACCAAGCGGGAAGCCATCTGCTTTTCAACTTCACGAGCGGCGCCGGTACGGGCCTTGGTAAGAACAGCAGCCTGCTTTCTCACCTTATTATATAAAGTATCGCAAAGAGTTGTCAACTCACCAATACGTTCATCATAAGAAGTAATGGCCGCCAACTTTGCTGCATATTCTTCAGCAAGTGTCAGTAACTCCTCCACAGTGGTTGCCCTATGTTTTTGCTGTAAGGTATAAATCAGATTCAACCGATCGTTTACCTCTTCCAGACGATCAGGATTAAACTCAACATCCTCTTCCTGAGAAGAAACTTCCTGGGAAACATCTTTCAATTCAATATATGTACTTTCCAGACGTTCAGCAAGTTCAGTAGCCGGAGAATAAACTTTTTGCAGACCAAGCATTGTATTCAGACTTTCCTTCAACCCGGCCAGCAGACCACCTTCATCAGAGGTCAACAATTGTCCGACACGGAACAAACCGGCCTTTATTTCTTCAGCATGACTCAACATATCCGTCTCCTGTTCCAGTTCCTCCTGTTCACCTGCAGACAAATTTGCTTCTTCCAACTGCTCCAACAGGAAACGGATATAGTCTTCATCTGCCTTATTCTGCTCAGCACGGGCTATGAGGTCTGCCAGTTCCTGTTGTGCCTGCTTCCATTCTCTATACAAAGATTGATAAGCTGAAAGTTGTTCATCATTATGAGACAATATATCGAGTACATTCAACTGGAATCCTTCTTTATTCAACAAAAGATTCTGGTGCTGAGAATGCACGTCAATTAACTGTTCACCCAACTCCTTCATTTGTACAAGCGAAGCCGGAGTATCATTGATAAATGCACGACTCTTACCAGATGCATAAACCTCACGACGCAAGATACACTCTTCTTCATATTCCAGTTCATTATCTTCAAAGAAAGGCTCCATACCATAAGCTGAAATATCAAAACGGGCCTCAATCACACACTTCGATGCACCCTGGCGAATGGCTTTTACTTCGGCACGCTGACCAAGCAACAAGCCGATAGCACCCAGTATAATAGACTTACCGGCACCCGTCTCACCCGTGATAACGGAGAAACCTGCACCAAAGCTAATATCAAGCTTTTCTATAAGCGCGTAATTCTGTATGTAAAGCGAACGTAACATGACTTATTTACAATTTTAATCTTACTCACTTCCTAATTATTGCTTTATCTTTTCCCACTCGGTAGTCAGTGAAGGATTGATAGATGATAGTAGTTCACATATTTCTTCCTTTTCCTTCATTGCAGCACGGGAATAAAGATTAATCAATTCATCTTTCTTTATTTCAGTAAACAAACCGGGCAATGCCGACATTGGCTTATTCTGTTGCGCCTCTTTCAGACCGCTAAGCATAGATGTTATTACAGCGCGGGCACGGGTAACATTCACAGAGAGTTCATCCATACCTGTACGATGATATCCATACATCAGTTTGCGCAAAGGCGTCATGCCATCTTCCAGATAATCAGAAACTAATGCATAACGATTCCGACTGCTATCGAACGCTTTCCAACCGGTTTCACCAAGGTTCTGTGCGGCCGTTACAATGTCTTCGGCTGCCCGAAAGACCTCCGTACCACCCTGTGGAGCCATCGTGTCCATGTCCAGTCCGATAATCATATAAGCATAATAAGCAATTACTGCCGTCAGATTACTGTCAATAACATTATCCCTCAGTTGCAGCGGATCGAACTCACGATAGTTGAAAGCAACATCCGTATCTTTAAAGCTAAAAACTACCGTCTGATACCCGGATTGCCAGACGGGGCGTGTAGACTGTACAATCAGCTCACACTTCCAACGTCCATCCGCCTCATTATATTCTTTCACGGTCAGGTTCATAGAACAACGAATCCGTTCATTCACTTCATACTGCGCCTGCGTCCACCGACGGGTATTAATAAACTCCATCAAGGCGTTTTCAAGCGTAGTAAAAACCTGTGTACTCGTACCTTGTATCTGAGAATAATTCACCGTAAATTTACAATTCAATTCCTGGGCAGTGGACTTTAGCGCCACAGCAACCAGAAGCAGAATCATATAAAGTGTCTTATTTCTCACTATCTATATTTACTTATTCTCCAATACTTCCACCAGACAATCTACAATATCCGCAGCTACTTCCGCCTTTGATTTCAACGGAAAGTCCGTCTTGCTTTCACGGTCAATGATACTGATTTTATTCGTGTCGTACCGGAAACCGGCTCCCTTATCATTCAGAGAATTCAGAACGATAAAATCCAGATTCTTCCGTCGCAGCTTATCCTCAGCGTTATGCTGTTCGTCATTCGTTTCCAGAGCAAAACCTACCAATACCTGGCGTTCTTTCTTCATCTGTCCCAGACAGGCGGCAATGTCTTTCGTAGGTTTCAAACGCAACGTCATTTCGCCTTCCTTTTCCCGCTTTATCTTAGCATCAGCAACCTGTTCCGGTGTAAAATCGGCAACAGCAGCCGAAAGAATAGCAGCATCAGCCTCTGCAAAAAAGCTACACGCAGCATTATACATCTGATCTGCCGATTCCACAGGAAACCAACGTACCGGATATTTCAATTGCTGTTGTACAGGACCTGATATCATAATGACCTTAGCTCCGCGGGCAGCACATTCATCTGCAATAGCAAACCCCATCTTACCGGAAGAATAGTTCCCGATAAAACGTACCGGATCGATTTTCTCATAAGTAGGTCCGGCAGTGATCATAATGGTCTTACCTCGCAAATCACCTTCTTTCCCGGCAAAATAATTCGCCAGATGTTGAATAATGACTTCCGGTTCTTCCATACGTCCCTTGCCTACCAGATGGCTGGCAAGTTCTCCCGTACCCGGTTCTATAATATGATTTCCATAAGAACGGAGCGTATCCAGATTCTTTTGTGTAGAAGGATGGGCATACATATCAAGGTCCATGGCAGGTGCCACAAATACCGGAGCCTTAGCCGACAAATAAGTCGTAATCAGCATATTATCAGCCACTCCATTTGCCATCTTGCCAATAGTTGAAGCAGTTGCCGGAGCTATAAGCATAGCATCCGCCCATAAACCCAGATCCACATGGCTATTCCATGTGCCGTCACGTTGGGCAAAAAACTCACTGATAACCGGCTTACTCGTCAATGCCGAAAGCGTAATAGGAGTTATAAATTCTTTTCCGGCAGGAGTTATGACTACCTGTACCTCAGCACCTTGCTTTATAAGTCCCCGGATAATATAACAAGCTTTATAAGCAGCAATACTTCCGGTTATTCCTAATACAATTTTCTTCCCTTTCAGTGTATTCGCCATGATACTACTTATTGGTTAATTCACGTAGACGGATCTTTGTCAACATAGCCTTGGTATTCAGTGTAAAGTCACTGTTTAATATCCAGCTATAATAGCCCGGATCGCGTTTCAACACATCTGTCACCGACATTCCCTTGTATTTTCCAAAGTTAAATACTTCCACACCATTATCATCATAAATCATACGTCCTGCGAAATCCACGTTTTTGTTAAAGCTGGAATAATCTGCCAGAAAAGCAACATCATTCTGCAATTCCGAATAACGGTCCAACTGTGCCATTAGCACCTCATAAGTTGCTTGCGTATCAGCTGCCGCCGTATGTGCATCCTCCAGATTCTTTCCACAATAGAATTTATAAGCAGCAGAAAGTGTACGCTGCTCCAATTTATGGAAAATGACCTGTACATCCACAAACTTGCGGCGGCTCAGGTCAATATCTACACCGGCGCGAAGAAATTCTTCCGCCAGCACGGGAATATCAAAACGGTTGGAATTAAATCCTGCCAAATCACATCCTTCTATATCATTGGCAATAGTACGGGCCACTTCTTTGAAGGTAGGACAATCTGCCACATCCTTGTCATAGATGCCATGAACAGCAGACGCACCTTCGGGAATATGCATTTCCGGATTGATACGAAGTGTTTTTGCTTCCTCATTACCATTGGGGTGTACTTTGAGATAACAGATTTCAACGATACGGTCTACATTGATACTCGTTCCGGTCGTCTCCAAATCAAAAAAAACAATCGGGTTTTTGAGGTTTAATTTCATTATTCTTCTATTTTACAGTTGACAAGGGAACGAGTTGACAAGGGAACAAGGCATTCCCGGCATAACAGCACAGCCCTTGTCTCCTTGTCAACTCGTTCCTCGTTAACTCTATTATTTTTTTAATCATTTAGCATCATCGGCATCAGTAGCATCAACAACTCCTCATTTTCTTCTTGTTCAACGGGAATGATGACGCCTGCACGTGACGGATCTGCCAGTTCAATTATCACTTCATCAGCGGCGATATTATTCAAAATATCAATCAGGAAAGTCGATTTAAAACCGATGCTCATCGGGTTACCATCATACTGGCAAGCCAGTGTTTCTTCGGCAGAAGTAGAGAAATCAATATCCTGAGCCGAAATAACAATCTGATTGGGCTGCATACGCAGCTTAATAAGACTGCTTGCCTGTGATGAGAAAATAGATACACGACGCAATGCACCTACCAACTGCATACGGTCCACAGTCACTTTATAAGGATTATTCTGCGGTATCACCGAATTATAATTAGGATAACGCCCTTCAATCAGACGACACACCATGCGGTATTTTTCCAATGTAAACACAGCATTACGTTCATCAAATTCAATAACAACTTGTCCTTGTTCTTTAGGCAACAAATTCTTAATCAACGAAGCCGGTTTTTTGGGCAGAATAAATGCTGCGCGTTCATTACCTTTGGCAGCCAGTGTTTTGCAACGCACCAATTTGTGACCATCAGATGCCACCATTGTAATATCTTCTGTGGTAATATCAAAATAGATACCATTCATCACCGGACGAAGTTCATCATCAGCTGTAGCAAATACAGCGCGATTAATTCCGCCCAACAATACGGATGCATCCATTTCTACGCGTACGGCATTGTCACCCAGCATAGCCGATTGAGGAAATTCATCTGCATTCTGTCCCATCAGGCTATACTTACCGTTTTGATACTGTACTGTGATTTCCAAGGAATTGGTATTTACTTCAAATGATAGCGGTTGTTCGGGGATTTCCTTCAATGCGTCCAGAATTGTTTTGGCAGCTACGGCAAAGCGTCCGTCAGCATCACTTTCATTCACTTCAACTGATGTCACCATCGTTGTTTCACTATCAGAAACAGTAATCGACAATGTTCCGTCTTTCAGTTCAAAGAGGAAACAATCCAAAATGGGCAACGCATTCTTCGAATTAATCACACGGCTGATAGCCTGTAAATGGCTGGAGAGCGCAGTACTCGAAACGATAAATTTCATATGTTCTGTGTATTTAAGTTTTATATTATTCCCTATTCGTACTATAACTTCATAGTATCGGACAAAGTTACAAAAAAAGATCTTCCCACAGCAAAGAAAATTAAGAAAAAACACCTGGAACTTCTCCAGATTTCCCTAAAAAATTGTAACTTCGCCGCATCATTAAAAAAGAACGCAATGGAATTTACAGGAAAAATTATCGCTATACTCCAACCAAGAGGCGGAGTGGCAAAGTCGGGCAATGAGTGGAAAGCACAAGAATACGTGATTGAAGACCACGGCCAATATCCCCGCAAAATGTGTTTCGATGTTTTCGGAGCAGACAAAATAGAACAGTTTAACATCCAGATGGGCGAAGAACTGACCGTATCATTTGATGTGGACGCACGCCAATGGCAGGACCGTTGGTTCAACAGTATCCGCGCATGGAAAGTAGAACGTGTTAGTGCAACAGCCCCTGCAGGCGCACCGGGCGCACCTGTTCCGCCACCGGCACCGACTGCCGCACCGGAATTCCTCACAGGTGACGCAAAAGATGATCTGCCATTCTAAACTAAAAAGAATTTAACACAAAAAAAGGGAGAAAGTTTCTCCCTTTTTTTGTGTTAAATCTTTATATTTTATCCCCTTTGTATAAAAACACCAGATTCGGATATACCACCTCCTCCACACAAGTGAATTGTATTGAAAGCACGAAATGCCGGAAGAACTTTGCCTGGCGAAAGAAAAAGTTCGGTATCAGACGCACATAAGTTTCCGGTTGCTCCACCATCTTTTCCATATCCACCATCATTACAAAACTATATGTGGGTGAAAGACTCCCAATCCCCTCTTCATACAACGGAATATCATCCAATACTTCCTCATTCTCCATGGCATCTATATAAGCCGTAAGACTGACAACATCCGGTGCCATCAGCAGATGCCCGCGATAAAAACACACATACGTATAAAGAGCAGACTCTGTGATACCTGTCAATTGAGTCAGCAAGGTATTACGAGGCAATATATAATAACGATATCCTTTCGCCTTTGGATAAAGATGATAATCAGGGTATGCCTGCGGAACAGGAGGCGCATCCACTTCCTTCGGAGAAGTATAAAGCAATGACTGCAAGCGGCGTTCAGCCTGTAACACATTCTTCACCGGAACACTCATCACCGCACAAGGAATCTCATTTACTGTATCTTTCGACTGAAAAAGACAGGATATCACCTGGTCTCCTGCATACATTTTCAAGAAATCCATCCATTCTTCATCTCTTTCTTTAATATAATCGGAATAAGTCGCCTTGGCATATTCCTGTTCCGCCGTAAAGCTGCACATGGCATCCATGTCCGAAATGGCCCAACAATCATAAAAGAAAGTAGAAAGTGGAAGCCGTTCTCCCGGAAACCCCTCTACCGGATGCTGGCGACGCAAAGCATTTATAAAAGTATGTGTAGTGTCCGATCCGTGACTAATCCCCGAACAATAAATAGCATTCCCATTCAGCTTCAAATCAAATTCCGCCCAACTTCCCAAATAGGTCTGCGAACGAATACCATCTGTATTTTTACCCATCTCCACCGATTTAATGCGCACATACACCGTAGCTTCCACGTTCGCATTCTTCCCGGCATGCATCAGTTTGAATGAAGGCATATCTATCAACGATTTTTTGGAGAGCCGCGCGTCAATCACCTGTTCTATCAATCGCTTCTGAAAGCTGATCGCCAGGAAGTCCGATGTGAAATACGCTGAAAGGAAACGTCCGTCAGGCATAGGATAAATGCTGATTTCCTCACCTCTGTAATCAAAGAATTTAGAAGGGAATGAACTGGAACAATATTTCCTGATGAACGACTCCACCAACTCATAATCACCTGATCCCAGACTGCAATACAACACTTGATTCAATGGCGTATCCGGCTCATGAAAACTGATAAGCATTTTGTTCATCTGCTTACTAAGTCCGTGCGGAGTATCCTCAAGCAAGGTATGCAGATAGTTTTTCAGATAAACAAAAAGTTCGGAAGCATAAAGGAAGTGATTATCTTTGCTGCAACTCAACTGGTTGATGTCATCCACCAATTCTGCCATACGGTCTGTTTCCAGCACAGCTATTGCGCTTTGAGGCACTAGAGTATAGAGATTAAAATCTTTCTGACTCTCCACCTCATTCAACCTAAAGAATGAATACACCCCGAACCCCGTACATAGCAACACTATGGACACAATCATGGCAATTCTTATGATAAGGCGTAACTTCATGGTTTTTCAGGCATCAAGTTTCGGCAAAAATAAGTATTTCTACTAATAAAACAAAACAAATGTTTCAAAAACTTTAGTAGATATAAAAAAGTTTTAGAATGCCCGCCTTTAAAACTCTATTTCCATTCCATCAAAAGCCAGATGCACATCAGAGGAAGCTGCTTTTCGAGTTCGACATGCAATCCGGCATGATGACTCATGTGAATAAAATAAGTTTCGCGCGCACCAATGCGCTTTGCCGTCTCCAATGCCTCGGAAATACTCTGATGCGTAGGATGCGGCTTGACACGCAAGGCATTCACAACCAGAACATCCAAGTCTTGCAATTGTTCATAGGAGTCTTCAGGCATGGTCAGCATATCTGTAATATAAGCCAAACGTTTACCTATACGATATCCCAGAATAGGCAGACGCCCGTGCATCACCTGAAAAGGAATAATCTCCGTATGATTGATAAAGAAGTTCTTTCCCGGCTCCACTTCTTGCAAGAAAATCTGAGGTACACCGGGATATTTATGTTCCAAAAAACAATAGGGCATTCGCGCACGCAAGTGAGTTGCCGTATAGTTATCGGAATATATGGGAATCTCGCCGAAACGGCAGAAAGGACGAAGATCATCCAGTCCTCCAACATGGTCATAGTGCTCATGAGTAATCAGCACTCCATCTATTTTTCCAAATGAGGCTACCCTCAACATCTGTTCCCGGAAATCCGGTCCACAATCAATCAGTATCACCGCGTCATCCGTATGCAACAAAGAAGACGCACGCAAGCGGTTATCACGCGGATCGGCAGAAGTGCAAACTTCGCACTTACAACCTATTTCAGGCACTCCTGTCGATGTTCCGCTTCCTAATATTCTTAGTTTCACTTTAATTACATATTAATTATCAATCATCAGTTCATTCAAAAGCGACCTCTGATAATCATGATTACTTCAAATAAAATTCACTTCGGGATGTATGTCAATGCCAAACTTATCGCGAACTGACGCCCTTACAGCATCCGAAAGAGCTACAATATCAGCCCCCGTTGCCCCACCCCGGTTTACCAACACCAATGCCTGCTTATCATGCACGGCGGCAGGTCCCAGCGATTTCCCTTTCCAACCACACTGGTCTATCATCCAACCGGCAGGAATTTTTATCCGGTCAGCACTCATTTCATAAAAAGGCATCTGAGGATATTGTTCCCGTAAGGCTTCAAAAACTTCACGCGCAACGACAGGATTCATAAAGAAGCTTCCGGCATTACCCAATACTTTCGGATCAGGCAATTTACTTTCACGAATATCGATAATAACCTGTCGTAATGTCTTCAAGTCAACTTTCGGGTATTTCTCAAGTTCCTGACGAATAGTACCATAGTCCAATGTATAAGACTCTTTCTTACTCAAAGAGAAACCAACATACGTGACAAACACCTGCTTCATTTCCGGCCGTTTAAAAACACTGCTCCGGTATGAATAATCACATTCATCCGTTTGGTAAACATGCTTCACACCCTGTATGTTCACCGTTTCTACGAAAGAAATCAGATCTTTCACTTCCACGCCATAAGCACCAATATTTTGTACAGCCGAAGCCCCCACCTCCCCGGGAATAAGAGATAGGTTTTCAACTCCATACCAACCCCGATCCGCACAATAGCCCACGAAATCATCCCACACCACACCGGCACCTACACGCACCGAAACCTTTTCTTCATCTTCAGCCGTTACTTCAATGCCGCCAATACGCGAATGCAATATCACCCCCTCATAATTTCCGGTAAACAACAGATTGCTCCCTCCGCCAATATGCAGATAAGGAGAAGTGATGCGTCCGGCGGCAATCAACTTCTCCAATTCTTCTACTGAACTGTATTCCAAAAACACGGCAGCTTCCACATTAAGCCCGAATGTATTCGGTATCTTCATTTAATTTTTAATTATTAATTTTTAATTATTAAATGCTCGTATCCTCATATTTATATAACTCCCACTCTCCACGATGTCTGCGGAAATAGAAAATATTGGTATATCCGTTTCCAATCCCATTTACTTTCAGGATTTTCGTATTAGAGTAATCGCTATTCTTTTGTCCGTAATTGATATTGGACAGTTTGTCTACAGGCAATACCGGACGGAAAGCATACCACTGATTCAAGTCGAGTGTAGTCTCCAGGATAGAAAATTCATCATCCGGATCTATCGTAATATATTCTAAAGGTTCGCGAATATGCCGGCTCTGATAAACACTATCAGTCACAAAACGCAAATAAAACGCAACGAAGTCTTCATTCTCCCCCTGCTCTATCTGCCGGAGATTAATAGCTTCCAGCATCCAGACGCCCTTGGTACGTTCGAAATAGTATTTCTTCACCATACGGTTTTCCAGCAAAATCCATTCCACCTGTACGGATGTCAAGGCAGTATCTCCCACCAATTCCAAGTCATCTTCATCATCGAAGAGCAATGTGTAATAGCTCTGCTGGGTAAACAGATAATCATGTTCCCACTCTCCCCTCTCTATTTTAGAAGGTTTATCAACGTCGTAAAAAGGCAATGGAAACTTAGTCCGCTGCCGTTGCAGAGCGTCATCCGAAGCGTAACTATAGACGAAATCATCAAACGATTCATCCGCTTCTATTGGCTTAGGGTCATTATCAACTTCAGCCTGTGGTACAGTATCAGCTTTGTGTGCAGCTGAATCCACCAAATTGGTGATTGTCGCAAAAGGATCCATCTTCGTCTTCTTGTTGCCGCACGACACCAAGAAAACGAGAAGAAAGAACCCCAATCCTATTTTCTCATTCTTTACCGGCCCCTGAAGGTCACTTATTTAGTTTAGCTCTTAACTTCTCAAGCATGTCCACCGTCATGGACTCTAAATCATATTGCGGTTTCCAATCCCACTCTTCACGAGCACAACTGTCATCCAAGCTGTCGGGCCAACTGTCGGCAATGGATTGCTTCAATGGATCAATCTCATATACCATTTCAAAATCGGGCACATGCTTTTTTATCTCCCGGCAGATTTCCTCCGGATCAAAACTCATGGCAGCGATATTGAAAGCGTTCCGATGCTTCAGACGTGTTGGAATTGCTTCCATCAACGAAATGGCTGCATTCAGCGCATCAGGCATATACATCATATCCATATAAGTACCGGGTTTCAAAGGACATACGAACTTTTCACCTTTCACTGCGGAGTAAAAAATATCGACCGCATAGTCTGTAGTCCCCCCTCCTGGAGGAGTTACATTGGAAATGATGCCCGGAAAACGAACCGCACGAGTATCTACTCCATATTTAGTATAATAATAATCGCTCAACAATTCAGTAGTTACTTTGGTTACCCCATACATCGTACGAGGACGCTGAATCGTATCTTGCGGCGTTTTTACATGAGGTGTAGCTTCTCCAAACGAACCGATAGAACTCGGAGTAAACACTGCGCAGCCATATTCACGTGCCACTTCCAGCACATTCCATAATCCGTCTATACCAATTTTCCAAGCCATGGCCGGGCGGCTTTCGGCAACCACCGAAAGCAAAGCTGCCAGATTATAAATCGTATCAATCTTGAATTGGCGCGCCACCACTTCAATAGACTGACGGTCGGTTACGTCGGCAATAGCAGAAGGCCCCGATGCTTTTAATTCTCCTTTAGGCATAGCACTCGGAATGTATCCGGCTATAACATGGTCATCTCCATAACGTTTACGCAATTCCAATGTGAGTTCCGAACCTATCTGTCCGGTTGCTCCAATTACCAAAATATTCTTCATACGACTTATTTATAAGGTGCTCCATCCTTAGAGACGTGCAAATATACATACTTTTTTTTCATTATTCTATCATTTTGCTATTGTTTATTTGAAGAAAAATCGTGTCCTTTGTATCGTTTAGTAATAAGATGACAAACTTTTAATTTATAAAGCTATGTACGGGAAAATGAAAGAACACCTCAGCAATACGCTTGCTGAAATTAAAGAGGCCGGACTCTACAAAGAAGAGCGCCTGATCGAGAGTGCGCAACAAGCCGCCATCACCGTAAAAGGGAAGGAAGTGCTGAATTTCTGCGCCAACAATTACCTGGGTTTGTCCAACCATCCGCGACTGATTGCCGCTGCCCAAAAGATGATGGATCACCGTGGCTACGGCATGTCTTCCGTACGTTTCATCTGCGGAACACAAGACATCCACAAAGAACTGGAAGCTGCTATCTCCGACTATTTCAAAACCGAAGACACCATCCTCTATGCTGCTTGTTTCGATGCCAACGGCGGAGTGTTCGAACCTCTATTCAGCGAGGAAGATGCTATCATCTCCGATTCCCTGAACCACGCCTCCATCATTGACGGTGTACGCCTGTGTAAGGCCAAACGTTACCGCTATGCCAATGCCGACATGGCCGAACTGGAGAAGTGTCTGCAAGAAGCACAGGCCCAGCGTTTCCGCATTGTTGTAACAGACGGTGTATTCTCCATGGATGGCAATGTAGCTCCGATGGATCAAATCTGTGATCTGGCAGAAAAGTATGATGCTTTAGTCATGGTAGACGAGTCTCACTCTGCCGGCGTAGTAGGTCCAACAGGCCACGGTGTAAGCGAGCTATTCAAAACTTACGGACGTGTGGATATTTACACCGGTACACTGGGTAAGGCTTTTGGCGGAGCCATGGGCGGATTCACCACCGGACGCAAAGAGATTATCGACCTGCTGCGCCAACGCAGTCGCCCATATCTGTTCTCCAATTCTGTTGCTCCTGCCGTGATCGGTGCAAGTATCGAAGTCTTCAATATGCTGAGAGAAAGCAATGCCCTGCATGACAAATTAGTAGAAAACGTTAATTACTTCCGCGAAAAAATGACTGCCGCCGGGTTTGACATCAAGCCTACACAAAGTGCTATCTGCGCCGTGATGCTGTATGATGCCAAACTTTCGCAGATTTACGCCGCCCGTATGCAAGAAGAAGGCATTTACGTCACCGGATTCTATTATCCCGTGGTTCCGAAAGACCAGGCACGCATCCGTGTACAGATCTCTGCCGGACACGAAAGAGAACATCTTGACAAGTGTATAGATGCATTCATCAAGGTAGGAAAAGAACTTGGAGTATTATCGCGCTAAAGCGCGATAAGCTACGGGCCACAAGTGACGAGTTACAAGTTGCTGCGCTGTATTCGTAAGCGAATAATTATTCGCCAGACTACCACACCGAAAGGAACTTGCAACTCGTCACTTGTAGCTTGTAGCTTTTACCACCGGCAGCACCACCGTAAACCTGCTTCCTTTCCCCGGTTCCGACCACAGTTCGATTTTGCCCCGCAATTTTTCTACAATCACCTGACAGATAGAAAGTCCCAAGCCGGCTCCTGCGAAAACTCATCCTGTTTATAGAAACGGCTAAAGATCATTTTCTGTTCTGAGAGTTCAATGCCTCTTCCGGTACCTTCCACATAGATAGCCACTCGGTCCGATTCAGAAAGATAACGGTATCCCAACTTGATATATCCGGTTTTAGTAAACTTAGAAGCATTATTCAGGAAATTAGTGATCACCTGTGTCAAGCGTCCCTTATCAACCATCACTTCCACCTGTACCGCATCCAACTCTTTGATGAATTCCAATTGTTCGGGAATCAACATCTGATGAGTCATATAAATACTGTCAACCAATTCTGAAACGATTTATATCCTCCACCGGGAAGCAGTATCGTTTTATAGCGAAACTCCCACCACTGATAGCCTTTTTCATTAAAGTCACAACGCACCTGAGAAACCACTTTGCCTGCCTTAGAAATGTTTTTCCTGAAAAGCCTCACAATCCAGATATACGATACGAATATCTGCATTCACCCCGTTTCTTCTGAATTCTTTATCTATCAAGCGATTGAAATCAGGATAGCCGACATAGCTTTCCTCATAAGAATGCACGATTAAAATTCGCCGTTCTTCCCGATCCGAACAGCTGTTCAAAACGAAAAAAAACAGAAAAATCCATATATATATAGGCAGAAATGTATTTTTCATTATCCAACTATCTGATCCATAAGTGGAACAAAGGTAGAATAAAATATGTATAATCCCAAGAAAACAAAAAAGAAGCTGTCTGATTTTTTCAGACAGCTTCCCTACTTGGCAATTCTATATCAAAAAGACTATTAACGTTCGCCCAATTTCACATCTACAAAGAAGACACCTGTTGCACCGGCTTTCTTTATCATATCAACGATGCCTGCGGCAGTAGCCTCTTCTTCTACCTGTTCGCGTACAAATCCCCACAGGAAGTCCTGCGTTGCTTTATCTTTTTCGGCAGCAGCCACATCCACCAACTTGTCGATCATTTCGGATACACGACATTCGTGCTTGTATACCTGTTCAAACACTTCCAGCGGAGTACCGAAATCATTGGGAACTACATCCAGCTTATCAACTTTGGCTTTACCGCCACGTCTGATTACGTAATCAGCCAATGCACAGGCATGTTCGTTCTCTTCTGCCCACTGTTTTTTCAACCAATGTGCCATACCACAATATCCTTCTTTCTCCATATAGAAAGACATAGCCAAATACATGTTAGCCGACCACATTTCAGCTGTGATCTGCTCGTTAATTGCATTTTGTAATTTTTCAGTAATCATAATCGTATTTTTAAATTAAATTGAAATCATTACAAAAGTAACAATGATACACTGACATTGTTCATTTGATAACATTTTTTATATAAAATAACCCGGATTGACGGGCGTTTCCTGCAAAATCGTCTCAGCATTGAAACAGGGACACTCCTTGACCCACTCTTCCGGTTCTATTTCACCGTTGCCGTTCAAGTCAGGGCTAAGGTCACGATGCCCTACCAGCCGGGAACCCGGATAATCCCTCAACAACAGCATCACCAATACACGGAGAGAGTGTTTCTGCAAATCTGTTCTTGTATCAGCAGCCCGGCCATTCCCATCCAGGCCACCTTCATAGCACACACCAATAGAGTGAGCATTATATCCGCGAACATGCGCACCAGATTTTTCAACCGGGCGAAGACTCTTGATATCCCCGTTCTTCCTTATATAATAATGATAACCCGCACCGGAGAATCCCCGGCGCAGGTGGTCTGTGATTAAGTCATATTCCGTATAGCAACGGTCAGCGCGGGTGGCGCTGCAATGAATGACGATTAAATCAATTTTTCTCATTTCTTAATGTATTATCCCGGCATCATTTCACCGTCATCGCATGCGCACTAAATGCTCCCAACACAGCCGAAGCCACGGCAATTACAATTTTCAACACCACATCCCAAGTCAATTTCTTGTTCATAACTATTCAAGTTTAGATTAAAGTTTACCCCAGCGGATTTTCATCCAGATCACCGCCTCCGCCGGAATTACCACCTCCCTGGCTACCGGAAGAGGAACCATCTTCATCCTCCTTTTTATCCAGAGCAAAGGATACATTGGCCGGACTTCGGGTTTCCGCCGTGGTTCCATTCACCAATCGTAATCCTTTATCCGGTGTGAAACGGATATGTACCCGTTTGATATTCCTTACCTTACAATCCTCCATTTTCTCCACGCCCGAACAGCGGAACGTCATGTGAAATATCCCAAACTGATCCAGTTTCACTTTGTCTCCATTGACAAGCGTCCCCTGAATTTCTTCCACCAAAGCTTCGATCACGTGTTTCACGTCACCTTTGGTCATAGCACAATTCTTCTGAATACTGGCGGCAAGGGTGTCAACATCCACCGTGCCGGAAGAGCGGGGTTTCTGACGAAGATAAAACAACATCGGAGAGTCTTTATCACTCACGATTTTTCTACGCTGGAAGCGTTCTACAAGTACATCCATAAAAGTTAAGGTTTAGATTAAAAAACATTCTGTAATGCCTATTATTAAGCACTTCACAAAGATACAACATCCAGTAGGCAAAGTCAAGTGTTTCGTTATTTATTTTCCACAAAAACGACAATTATTTTCCACTTATATCACGCAGCAACTCGTAGCTCGTAACTTGTAGCTCGTAGCTACTTCGCATTCTTCATCATCCACTCCATCGGCGGCACATATTCCCCTATTTTGGTCATACTGGTGTTGTGTCCGAAGTACACATCTCCCGTCTCTCCGTTGCGATGCTTCGCCACGATCACCACTCCCAGCCCCTCGCTGGGATACTTACTCTTGCGTTCCGTCGGTATCCCATAGAAGGCAGGACGGTAGAGCAACATTACCACATCGGCATCTTGTTCTATAGCGCCACTCTCACGCAGGTCGCTCAACGCCGGACGATGGTCGGCCCTCGTCTCGCAGTCGCGGTTCAACTGGCAAAGCAGGATCACCGGCACATCCAGTTCCTTCGCCATCAGTTTCGCCTTCCGGCTTGCCTCGGCCACTTCCTGTTCGCGGTTACGGTTCTTCTGTTCCGACTTCATCTCACAGAGTTGCAGGTAGTCAATGATAATGCAGTCGCAGCGTCCCTTCCCCTTCAACAGGCGTGCCGAAGAGCGGATATGATCCATACCCGTTTTAGGATTGTCGTCCACATGAATGGGAAGCCTTGCCAACTCCCTGGCGGCATCGAGTGCCTGCTGCTGCTCGTCGGCAGAGAGTTGACCGGTACGCAGATGGGTGGCACTAAGGTCGGTAGCCCAGGCAGACAGACAACGGTCGCCCAGCCGTTCGCCCATCATCTCGATGCTGTATACCACTACATGCTTACCCGCACGCCCCGCCGCCAATGCCAGGTGCAGACCGAAAGCGGTCTTTCCGATGGAAGGGCGGGCGGCAATGATGACCAGTTCACCCCGTTGCCAGCCTGCCGTCAGGCGGTCGAGGTCGGCGAGCCCGGTAGGGATTCCCGTTACGCCGTCCCGATTGTTTGCCACACGAGCATCCATTTGTTTCAGGGTATCCAGCATCAATTGATCCATGTCGCGCATACAGTCGGTAAAGGAAGCTTCTCCTTCAAGGTGGTCGAGGAGCCGGTGCAGTTCCGCCAGCGTTTCGTCCAGGTCCACTGTTTCGTCGGCAGCAGCGGCGAGACGACGGTGTAGCCCTACGATCAGCTCACGCCGCGCGAACTTCTCCCGCAAAAGGAGCGCATGATATTCCAGATGGGCGGAAGAAGCCACACCTCCGCTCAGCGCCGTAATCCGGAACGGTCCGCCCACGGCATCCAGTTTGCCACGTGCGGCGAGTTCATTCTTCACAGTGATAATGTCGATGGGACGCCCCGTATGGTGTAACGCCAACAAGGCGGAGTAAATTTCTCGGTTATTGTCTTCATAGAACATCTCAGCACGAAGTTTATCCGCTACGAGGGCTATGGCGGTACTTTCCGCCAGACAGGCGCCCAGCACCACTTCTTCCAGCCGGGCGTCGTGAGGATTCAGTATATTTTCAGTCATCATTGTTATATATTCAATTTTTCATTTAGTTCATAATGGGAAAGGAATGAATAAGACTCACCACAGATTACACAGATTGACACAGATTTATTAATCTAATAATCAATAAAATAGAATCTGTGTCAATCTGTGTAATCTGTGGTGAATTAATTCATAACCCTACAGAAATGAGTTGCAAAACTCATTTTCAAACACTTTAGATTCCAGATAGCGGACCGCCCTGTAGCAATACTGCACATTGTCCAGATTATAATAGTAATCTTCGATGCGCTCCGTAGCCAGCCCCCTTTCCCGGGTAGACAATCGCTTCCAAGCTTTTGAAATCTGCCCCTTGTTCTCTATGGGCAGATGAGTCACTTCGCTGTATCTGGCAATAAAAACCTGCAAGGCCTCGTCCACAAGTCTTTCGCCCGGTTGCTTCTTTCCTCCCGGACTTCCCGTCCAAGCATCGTAGCCCGGCACACGAATATGACAGGGCAAATCTCCCACCACTTTTTCAATACTTCCCTTAGCAAAACAATGTTCAAAGAAACGCCGTGTATGTGCCCTTGTCCATCCCAGTATATCCGACCACCCCAGAAAGGAAATGACCGATTCTCCCCTGCCGCAAGCCACCTGCACACCTCCGTGAAGAACCGTCGTATCCCGGTAGTTAACGTGAGTAAGTACCCGCAGAAACGCTTCTTCTTCGCCATCGGCCGCACCCCGTTTCCCATAAATATCCAGCAGCAATGCCCGGGAAACCATGACATAGCCCATCCTTAACGAATTATTATCCATCAATAAACAGCGTTTTGAATTAATATTTTTTACGAACATTTTCCGGCCACCGATTCGGCCACCTTTTCTTTCTGCCATTCAGCAGGTTACGAGAAAAAGCGGCCACCCATCCGGCCACTAAACGTACATAACATAAGTAAATTAGAAGATAGTGATATACTGAAGTATATCTGCGGAAAAACGGATGATACATCTATCCCGAATGAATGATGCGTATGCCCCAAACGGATGATGCGTTCGGGGTGAACGGATGATGCATTTGCACTGAACAGACGATACGTTTTTCGTAAACGTATTCAATCATTTTTTCTTTTGGATTCACAATCATATTGTTTATATATTTGCACGTGATATCAAGAGATTCCATTTCTATCAAATCTCAATCATACCGCAAATATACGCCCATTTATGTGCATTACAATGGTAAGTATTTACGCGAAAACAAATACAAACATTTAGAAGTAAAATAGTTACAAATGTATTGATGAATAAAAAAATGCGGATAATCCGGTTCCTACACCTCTTCACACACCGGCATATCCATTCCTTTATACACCACCACAATTTTGTGGAGCGTCGTGGTACCTACGGCATTCTTTACAGTTTCAGTGTCCGCATAGCGGTTAGCTTGCTCAACGGCTTCCCGGCGCAATTCCTCCACACGACTTTCGGGATCTTTGTACTTGGCATACTTCAGCTCCACAATATAACTGTGCTTCATGTCCGAATAAATGTCCAGCAACGGACAAAGGAAGATATCAGCATAACCCGCCTGCGTGTCCTGTTCGGAAATGGGACGGTAGAATCGGTTCTGTGCCGTCATGGCAAGAGTAAAGCCATGAACATAAAATTCACCTTTCTGCTTGTCGCGCTGCGAACTGTAACGTTTCAGACAGTCGGCAATGTAGCCGAAGTAGGCTTCCCAGTTGCCATCATAGGCGAGCACACTGGATAGTTCATTTTTCTCGTAACTGCTGAAATTGAGATCGGCTTCATCGTAAGTGCTCAGCAGATAGGTATAGATTTGTTCGCGAACCACCTGGTTGGGGATGGTAAGTTTGGTCTTTCCTTTATACATACCGCTAATCGTGAGCATACCGAAATAGTAGAGCAGGCTCACGAAAAATTGTCAGAATTGGTGATATTGACAGCAGGGAAGCCTTTCTTCAGTTCTCCGGTAATGTAACCCTGGTTCACTAAGGTCTGGATAATGGAAGCGTCGTGGGCAAACTCCTTGTCCTTGCGGATAAGCATGCGCAGCTTTTCATAGTCAATGCGGATATTATCCTCCACCATATCCCGGGGCGCTTTGCCGTTATTGTCAAGATAGTTCCTGACAAAATAGAGTACCATGTTAGAGTTGTACATCGTGGTTCCGCCATAACATTCCTCTGCAAAGCAGTAGTTGTCATACCATGGCTTCATCATTTCGATCAGTTCGTCCACACTATGACTGAAGTGGCAGGTGGTGGAATAATAGGTCAGCATTCGGCGCACTTCTTCTTCCGTAAAGCCTATCATTTCATTAAACTTGGGCGAGAGCGAGTAGTTGGTGCCGATATTGAAGCCGCTGGTGAGGTCGTCCATGGTTACAGGAATTACTCCAGTAATGAAACAACGCTCGATGCTAGAATAGGTTCCGGCTTTTATTTTATTGAAGAAGGCACGCAGATAACCTTCGCCATGCGTTTCGTCAGTATAACGTCTCATTCTCTCAGCATCCGAGAGGATAGCATTAGTAAAGTAGTCGTATTCATCAATGAAGAGATAGATGCGCTGATTGACACGAGCACATGCCTGATAAAGAAACTCCAATTGTTCCACCGCTCCATCTTTAGTACGCAATTTACCCAATGTATCCGGTGGCAAACAGTCGGCATATATTTTGCAAAAGTTTTCAAAAGTGGTTTGGCAATGCGCATCCAACCCCTTACGGTAGTTGTGCAGTTCGCCTACAATTCCGGAGAAATTGAGATAGAGCACCAGATAGCTGTTACGGTCACGTGTGGGATACTTGCCGATGTAAAGATCCCCAAACAAAGCATCGAACTTATCCTTGGCGCGTATATCATAATAATGTTGCAGCATACTCACCGTCAAGCTCTTGCCAAAACGATGCGGACGGATAAAGAAGAAAAACTTGTCCGCCTCTTCTATCATAGGAATAAACCGTGTCTTGTCTACATAATAACAGTCATCACGACGGATTACCGCGTAGTTCATCATCCCATAGGGAATACGTTTTCTATTCGGTGCAATATATTCTTCCATAATTTATGCTTTTTCTGTGGAATTCATTTTGAATTCAAACAAAGGTGCGTTCTTTCTGCTATTTCTCCAAACAAAGATTCTTTCTTTTTCATTCCACGTTCGCTACTCTACTTAATTTGCCTCCATTCAATCAGATTACAAATCCTGATACTTAAGATCGGCGGATAACATATCCGCCGGAACACAGGAATAAAATACACACCTATCACCCCGCCTTATGCACAAACAGCAAATCCTCAACCATCAGGTTGAAATCTGCTTCACTGATGCAGCCTTCATGAAAATAGAAGTAATGAGTGAGCAAACGGCGCACCTGGCGCACGCGGCAGTCGGCTGTATAACCTTTCCACTCACCTACCCTCTTGCTATCCAACGCCTGACGGATGACGGCTACATACGGAGTAATCAACCTACGCACATCATCACCCGGATGCACCTGAATCTTCTCACCGGGCATAATGATGGTGACCTCCGGATGGTCGGCGCGAACCACACGCATGGCCTCCGTCCAGCGCACACCATCTGCTATTACGTCACGAGTTGTCTTTTTTTTGATGCTTCTGTGGCATCCAGTGCCTGAAAGGCACGTCTTCTTTTTCTGTTCATTGCTTAAAAAAATTGATTATTATTAAATACGAATCAATACTTGATTCATTTATCGGGAACATTCCACAACACTGATAAGACTTGAAGCAATGTGCTTCCATCTTCTTGCAATATCTTAAATGCCGGTACATATCCACCCGGTTCCAACTCCGGCAGAGCCAGTATGACTTTATTACATGAGTATTTATAGATATGCCCGATCTCTATGACCCGCTTTGCGTCTGTTGCGGAAACAAGGCATAGCCGCACTGTATCCCGGGCATACATATCCAACCTGCTGCCGGACACTATGATGGGAGCCCAAGGGGTTATGGTACCATCATGCTTCCCACTCAAAAGATCGTATACCTCAATGATAACAGGAACACTGTCGGATAGGGGTGATAATTCTGCACCGAGTATTGTCATTTTTATTCTGATTAATTAGTGATTTAAGTTTTGCATATAGCCTGAAATTACACAATAGAGCAGGCTGAAAGCCTAATATTATATAGCGTAGGGAACGTCCTACGCTATAAAATGAAAGCCTTTCAGGCTACATGCGAAACTCGAATTAGTTACAAGAAGTTATGGCACCGGTGCCGGCGTCGCCTCCTTCAGCACCACCTTCACCGTAGTGCCCACCGTAGAAGCCGTTGAAGTGAAAGTTACGGTTGCCTCTGCCGGCAAAGTCTGCGCATCCCCCAAAGTCAGCGTATAGTCTCCTGCGGCAGTATCCACGTTTTCACTCACCGTCAACCACGTAACGCCACCATCAACCTTCGCCGTACTTCCGGTAGTAATAGTCGGTGGATCCCCACCGTCCGAACGGCTTTCCGAAACCACATGCAGCTTGATGGTCTTTCCTGCGGTATTCTCTATCGTAGCCGTCAGCGTTTTGGCATCAAAGGTGCCGGTGTTTCCTTCTTCCTTTACCAACGTCACTTCAGGCCCTTTCGTGGCAAACACTTTAATATCCTTGCGCATCCCACTTGCCGGGTTCGTCAGCCGGATAATGACGGGAAGCAATTTAGAGACATCCGTCAGTTTATCGTCCACGGTAGTCACCGTGTATTTCGTGTTCTGCGAGGTCGCACGGGTGACAGGGGCGGAAGCCAGCTCAAGCCACTCCTCGGAACCCTCCTGAAACACCAGTTCGGATTTCAGCGTAGTGTTGGACCCCATCACGAAAGTAAACTCACTGGCCGCCTCAGGCATCAAAGTCACCTGCCCCTTGTCCGTCACATAAGCCCCCTGGGCGCCTGCTTCCAGCGTCAGCGGCGTGTTGCGGTCGAAGTCATTGTCGGGCGTATAGTCGTCCAGTTCCACATCTTCTTCCCAGTCCGTCACTTTCAGGTTCACTTCCAGGCGCATCGGGTCTGCCTTGGTGATTTCGATGGTATAGCGGTGGTTGTAGTTCACCTCGATGTAAGTGCCCACCCCGTTCACCATCTGCTTGAACGGAATCTTATACATTACCGGCTGGGATTCCGTCATATTGACGTCATACATTCCTTTCAGAATCAGATAACCTCCGTCGTCCTTAAGGCTGGGCCAGGTATAGAAGGCACCTTGAGTAATATTAAGTTTCGGATCGGCAGCCGTAGGCTTATGTTGCATATCGGGCTTTACCTTGCGCTCGGGATATGTAATCAGATCACCATTCGTTTCGTCTTTTGTTTTTAGCGGTTCGATGGGAAAGAAACGGCTGGCACTTCGTCCGTTGCTCATGGAGATACCCTCAACGGTGAAACGGGATTCCTCGGCAACATTCACGATGTCGAAGCGGGCGACCATACGCGAGAGGCGGAAGCCAATCTGGGCACGGGTGGCACTGCTGAAGTCCGTCAGGTCCAGAGGCGTAGTGTAGGCACCCGTCATAGGGAGCGGACTGACGAAGATATCATTTTCCGTTGCACCCTCAGGGTTGATGAGTTGGGTTTGCAGCTTCAGGAAGTCTGTTTCGGTAGGCACGCCGGGGGTCACTGTATTGGCGGACTGACCGGGGGCGGTTTGCACCAGAGACGAGAAGTAATCGTAAGGCTGCAAAGCGCCTGTGGCATCTACACCGTAAAGTTGGGTGCGGTTGGCGATGCAATAGAACTTCACGAACAAGCCTTTGGTAAGTTTCAGCAGGCCGGTGGTGGTGTTGGCTTCCGCACCCGGATTGAGGTCGAAGCTGAAAGACTTGATACCGGTGAGGTGCGTCAGACTGGCATCGTCGCGGTAGTAGTGCAGTTCCTGAAAGGTGTAAGGGCCATCCTCGGTGAGGGAGCCGAACACATAGACATCAAGGGTTTTGATGAAGTTTTCATCTTCCGTGGCAATGGCGTCTCCCGCACGACTGGCGGGGACGGAGGTTTTCAGCGTCAGATTGTTCTTTAGTATAAGCTGCACTTCCGTACGGGAGTTGTCATTGTCCGGTTCGTCGGGACCGGCGGGCGCTTCGGTAAGCGACTCGTTGGTGCAGGAGACGAACAGGGTGCTGGCGGCAAGCAGGAAGCCTGCGGCGAGCAAAAGGGATTTGTTTTTTATATTCATTGTATTTTTTTTATGAGTCAATGAGTCAATATCAATTAGTACATAAATGATAATTTGTAAACCTGTTATAAAGATTAGGCGCGGATTACACGGATTACGCGGATTAAAGGCTGCGCTATTACATCGATTCATCAAAAAATCCGTGTAATCCGCGTAATCCGCGCCTAAAATTATCATTTAATCAAAGCTATACCAAGGAGTATCAAGGTTTATTCTTATTTCTAAGAATCACCGTCTTATCTCCCCCACCGGTCACAGCATTGGTAAACACGAGCGTAATGTCATCCGTTTTAGATCCATCAGACAATTCGAGCGTATATACCGCCGCCGTTCCGGCAGCAACCGTATCACCTCCGGCATTACCGGCATTCGCTGCCAGGAACTGATTTGCCATTGCCGTCGTAAAATCAACACTCGCACCGCCCGGAGCAGTTACGGTAAAGACGAAAGGTGTAGTGCTTATATTGTCCACATCTACTGTATAGACAATACTTTCGCCCTCAGCACTTTCCGTTACATTTCCCGATGCAGCATCCGTCAATGCCACCGTGATAGCCGGATCTTTCCCAAGTGATCGTCAGTGTAGCCGTACGGTTCATCCACGCTATTCTTGGCAGTCACCACAGTAGTCGCATCAGTCAATTGACTGGCATCAGACACCTTAACAGTATACTCATCCGTAGCCCCTATCTTTTCAATAGCCAATCCTGTAACCGCCTCAAACGTAGCCGCCTCGCCACAAGTCATCTTTACAGTGATCTGGCTGTTTGCTACTTTATACATCGTGATAGTGGCAGCCGCAGCATCCGAAAAGTCTTTATCCAGCCCTTTATTGAATGTACTCCAACTTGCTTCAGTAGTACCCGCACTGAGTCTGGGTTTACCGGCTTCCTTATGTAGTTTCACATCCAGTCCCGGAGCATTGATATCCTTACCTGTTTCCGTCAGCCCATTTACAAAGTTCAGCGTCACGTCGCCTGTACCCGTAATAGAAGTGGCTTTGGCGATGGTATACGTAGCAAATGTATCCGTAGCATCCCACTCTTTCGATTCAGTGATTTTCACCCACGGGCAAGCCAGACTCGCAATCGATACTCCAGCCGGAGCATTGATTTTGAAGTCGCAAGTACCATCTCCCAAAGCATCGAGGTCGATTTTCAACATACTACTTCCTTCATCCCACGTAGCCGCGTTATTGGTATCAGTAGATTTTTCAAACGTCATCTTCGGTTCAGCAACAGTCAGCGTCAGTGTCGTTTCTTTACTGGTATCGCCTGCATTCTGGAAGACGATAGTACCATTAGTAGTAGCACTCTCATCGCTTACCGATACCTTATACGTATGTACAAAACCATTCACGGCAATCTCTTCCGCCTTGTATCCGGCAGCCGTAGTACCTACGGTGATACCCTCCACGCAGGTCACATCAAACAGCACATAACTGTTTTTCAGTTTGAAGATAGTTGCGGCAGGTGCTTTGACATCATCCACGTTTACCGTATTTCCCTTGGAGCCTGTTCCCGTTGTAGCAGCCGCAAACACGGGCACATTCTTCTGACCATAGAAGTTGACCGTTGTCCACAAGGCAGGATCATAAGAAGCGGCTTCGTTGATGAAGTGTACGGCTACGGGAGATACGCCTACAGCATTGGTATAAGAGATATCAAATTTAGTGTACCACACGCCATCCCGTTCTTCAAAGGCAGGTTCGCTTATCACCAGCCAGCTCTGCGGGGTAACTTCGCTATCTGCTTCCGCACGGGTAGTGGTCTGCACCGCATCCTTTTCAGCCCGTACCTTTCCGGTGGCACCTATCTCGATGGTGAAAGAACCTGTGCCGTCAGTTCCCGTCACTTCATAGTTGTAGGGGGAAGCGTCCGTATTCAGCGCAGTAAGTTCCGTGGGTGCATTGGCACCGGTGAAGGCTTCTGCTGCTACAAAGACAGGAGAATCATTGCCGGGCTTTACTATGATTCCGCCGCCACTGGTCCAATCCACTACCTCGAAGGTACCCATGATATTGGAACTGGTGACGTCGCTGATTCTCAACTTATAGCGATTGTTGGCGAGGAGTTTGATGAACTCCGCTTTTGGTGCTCCATCGGGAGTGCGGGCCACGTCCACATGATACTCCACAGGTTCCTGTTTACCGGTGGCAGGGCTTTTGTATGTGCCCTTTATCACGAGGTAGGACTGATCCGTAGCAAGATTGGGATAGACATAGAAGGCACTGGCGGTCTCACCCGTGTTTGCACCGGGAATCTGGTCGAAGTCCACATTGGCGTATTGGGCAAGCAGGGGATCGGTAGTCAAATCCCCGGCATCCACCGGGGTGAGGGTTGCTCCCCATAGCGATGCGCTCTTACGGCCCTGCACCATGTAGATATCCTGAATGGTGAGGTTCGTCTTTGCCTTGTCGTTCACGATGTCGAAGCGGGACATCACGCGCTTCAGACTGATGTCTACCTTAGACACGCCGCTGATTTTGGTGATGCCTTCACCGGTCATCAGCAGTGGGGTTTCGATCAGGTAGCATCGGCGTTAGCATCCGTAAAGGCAGCTTTGAAATCAGCTTCGGTAGTGCCGGCGGCAGCGATGGTTCCATCGGCATTGGTCGTTACTTTCGTCAGCGCGTTCAGAGTTTGCGTGCCCGCCTCGTCATAGAACTTCGGAGCCGTGCCGTTGTTTGCCACGCAAAGCAACTTTATCCAGGGGAGCCCTTTGAGTTCATTGGGATAGAGGATGCCTTTCTTGGAAGTACCGGTATCCTGAATCTTGAAGTTGGTGTTACCGGGGTTTACAGGATCATAATCCGTACCCTCGGTCCATGTTTCGAGGTAATAGAAGGGGCCCGTTTGGGCAGCGGCGGCAAAGAGATAGATGTGTAACTGCTCTATCTTGTTCTCACTCTCGGAGGCGATGGCACGGGTATATTCCTGGCTCTCTCCGGTTCCGCTAAAAGCGATCTGAATCTCGGCGCGGCCATCGGTAGGATGGGTGCCGGGGTCATCAAAGTCGCTGTTGGAGCAACTCGCTGCAAAGCCCGCAAAGGCAAACAGCACGATTAAACTTTTTACGTTCATTGATTTTTAAAGTTTTTAATTGAACAATATGTTTGGTTTCTAAGATTAATGAGGACACGAATTAATAGGTACGCGGACGACGCGGATGAAACGGACTACTATCGGGTTATGCAGCGCACTACACCTTTATATGATTTCTCTTTGGGAGCTATCTCCATAGCACCTGCCATATACCTAAGCATGATATATGCGTTACCATTTCCGGCATCAGTAGTAGACCAATAGTATTCATTCGAAAATACGCCCTTGTTTAGGTACTCTCTCCATACAGATTCAGCAGCATTATCGGAACCGCCCAATATAGTACGACATTCATCTTTCGAAGGTATACGCCACGATGCTCCTTTCTTACCAGAGCAATAAGAATTATTGGTTATGCTGCCGTTCCATTGTGTATTCGTGGCAGCATTGGCAGGAGCAATATAATATCCGTAATACTTCCATACCGCCTGTCCTTCATATAAGATACCCGTAACCGAAATACTATAAGTTTTAGTCTTGGAATTATCCAGCTTATTACGGAATGTTATACTAGTACTTCCTGCCTTTACAGCTTTTACAGTACAGTTATTACCAGACATACTGTAGCTCGCAATAGAACTATTAGTACCCGATGAAACTTCGTATCCCCCAACGGGAGAAGTTACTGTGACAGTAGCGGATAAATTAGAGCTTCCCTCATTCCTTGGAACAGATTTCAACGTTACGGAAGAGCTATTCAATGTCGGAGCACTAAAACTGTTTACAGTCACATTATAAGTTACGTTCTTTGTCGGGTCCACACGATTGGTAAACGTTAATGTTGCAGTCCCAAAACCTGTAGTTACAAGTTGGTAGGTAGCAGCATCTACACTCTGTTCAGCAGAACCACTTACTTTCACTATATTTGTATTACTGCTCTCTACCTTGCTACCACCCCAGGAATTTACTGTTATCTTCATTTTCTCTGAATTACCGCTGGCTACCTTATATAAGGTCATCGCTTTAGCACCTGTATTAAGAACATCCACTCCCCATGAGGAATTTCCCGAAAATGACAGACTTCCTACATTCGGACTAATCGTAAACTTCCGGTCTACTCCGCCAATCTTATTCTTCAGCGTCACGGTCACATCTTTAGCTCCTGCAAGTTTATCATTCGCCAATTGAAACTTAACATTTTGCTGCTTCGATCCCGCAGAAGTATCAGTGGTGGTTACCGTAGATGTCAGCCACTCAGTATTTCCGCCAAAATCGAACACGACCTCTACTCCATCCATCGAGACGGCAGGAACCAAACAAGTATTACCATTCGCCACACTCATGGTGATTTTACCTGGAACATCTCCCGAAGGTTCAACATAACTATTATTGCTTCCTCCAAGTGCGGCGAAATTAAGCGTCATGGGGGCATCTTTCAATGTTATGGTAATGGGCACCTTCAGAGTCGAGGTGTTTTTAGAATTAGCAAATACTACGGTATTGTCAGTTGTCTCCGCCACTGAAGCGCGTGTGCCTGCCACAGTAGTACTCGGAAGAACAACATCACGATCATTCAGCGTCAAAGTATACGTGTATTTCGTACCGTTTTTCACCGGCTCCGATACATCCATCCAACTCGGTTTACCCACCAGCACCATTTCATCGGGACACACAAATGACACATCCGCACTACTGCCCGTGATGCGATAGAGCGTTACTGTAGCGCTTCCAGCATCGAATGAATTCGGATTATCACTCGTGCCGTTGGGAGCTTTAGCAGGTTGCGTTGTAGTCAGCGGCTGAGGAACAGAAACAGCATCTACATAAAGTATATTTTCCGTACCGGAAAGCACATCGTATACGCGTACCGTGGCACGGGGAAAAAGTTTACTGTAACCGTCCGTCACTTTAAATGTATAGCTACTACCCGAAGCCAAGCCTGTAGGCGCATTTTTGGTACAAGTCAGCCAATTATTACTCTGTGCGGAAGGACCACCGGCATACACAATCTTGATGCCCGGAGAAGCGGAGCCTACCGTCATATCGAAAGAACTTCCGGCGTCGAGAGACATACTTACGGTATATACATTACGGTCAGGATCTAAAGTAGCCGTTGACCGGTCTTGATAAGCATCAGGAATAGTAACCGTAATTTCTCCCGGATCGTTGTCCGGTTCATAGTCATCAATACTGCCATCGTCCGTCCAGTCCGCCACTCTCAGGGTAAATTCCAGCCTCAGGTCATCAGCTTCAGTGATGCCAATGGTATAGCGGTGATTGTTGTTGATGTCCAGATAGGTTTCCTGTCCATCGACGCCTTGCTGGCGGAAAGGAATCCGGTAGGACACTTCTTTGGTTTCGGTTTCATTCACCTTGTAGCGGCCTTTCAGCAGAAGCGCTCCCCCATCCTCCTGCAAGCTGGGATAGCAGTAGAAAGCTCCCGTCTGAGTACCAATATTAGCATTGTCACCTGTGAAAGGTTTGTCGGCAGTGGTCATCAGGTCGGCAGCTGCGGCAGGGGATATGTTCCGCAAAAGCAACTATCGGGAAGTAGCCTGCCGCGCGACGCGCATTCAGCATGGAGATGGACTCGATAGTGAAACGGGATTCATCCGCTTTGTTCACCACATCGAAGCGGGCGGCAAGGCGGGTAAGTTTGAAGTTAACCTGCAAGCGGGTGCTGATGGAAGCATCCGTCAAATCCAGCGGCAAAGTCTGTGCCCCCTGCCATTGCCAGAGGTACGTTCAGCACACCGGTATCCAGCAAACGGGTGTGATATTGGATAAAATCCGCTTCGGTAGGGCTGCCCGCCCTCTCCATCGTGCTGCTTCCGGCGGTAAAGGTGATAGGCGTGAAGTCGTCGGCTACTACTTCATCGCCATCCGCTTTCACCGGTTGCGTGTCATTGGCAATGCAATAGAACTTCACGAACAGTCCGCGGTGCAGGCTGAGCAATCCGGTGGTGACGTTGTCCGTAGTTCCGGCGTTCAGCACCAGTTCTTTGGCATCCGCAGGAAGGTCGTCGCTGTTTTCACGATAGGCGAACCGCTCCTGGAAAGTATAAGTTCCGTCTTCGGTAGGGGAGCCGAAAACGTAGACATCCAGCGTGGAGATAGCGTTCTCCCCGGCGGTGGCAATGGTGCGCGTATCCGTCTTGTGCAATACTAACTTGTTGTTGATGTTCAACAAGATTTCCTGTCTTGCGGGGTCTTTCCCGTCAGGCATCTCACTCTCACCGTCCAACTGTGTCTCGCCGGAACAGGAGTGTAGCAGCAGGCCACCTAAAAGCAGGAAACCATGCATGCAGTGAATCATTGTTTTTTTTCGTGTCATAAGCTCACTTTATTAATAATTGATTTTTATGTTGTTTCATATCTCATTTACTGTTCCGGGAGCTTGCCGCGCATAAACGCAGCAAGCTCCCAATATCTTTTGGTTATTGAGATATTGAGAGCTTGTTTCCCCTACGGAGATTGATCCCGCCGGGTAATGAAAAGAAAAAAGTGACGTCTTACTGAACGAGCCAGTGACCTATGTTACGGGTATCTTTGTTGAAGTCCACCCCTACTTTTACCAGCTTACGGTGGTCTGCGACGTACGGAATAAGATAATCTTTTTCATCTATCTGCTTCAGTGCCTCTTCGGCGGTGCCGTTTAGCTTGAATTCGAAGACGTATATGTAATCGGAAGTTTTAACCATCATATCCGCCCTGCCGTGGCAACTGCGCACTTCTGCATCGGTATATTGTCCCAACAGGGTAAAAACGATATAGAACACATTCTGATAATGCCGTTCCGTATCATCACTCAGTTCGTATGAGATGTTCCCGAAGAAAGCACGCATACGGTTCATGAAAGCATCTACATCGCCAGCACGAAGTTCTTTCACGAACTTACCTACGTAAAAAGGAACATCACGCTCCATCACCGGAGTGTAATACGGAGCCATATAGTTCAGCAAACCATATTTCACTTCCTCATTGGGAAGCTTCAGTTTGTAGAGGTTAAACTCCGGATCATAGCCCTTGATAGTGAGGTAACCACTCTGATAAATCATCGGAACCGGATCATCATCATCAGCCCTGTAACTCATGAGAGAAGCTTCGGAAACCTCAATACCATTCACCAGTTCACGCACATCGAACTCGGAGCGTTGCAGCATCTTCACAAGAAAAGTGGGAGTGCCGGTGGCAAACCAGTAGTAGTTGAACTTCAACTGCCGCAACATATTCAGTACACTGAATGGATTGAACATTCCTTCGGTCTGTTCTTCACAAAAGTGATAACCATCGTACATCGCCTCCATCCGCTCCACTATCGCTTCACAGGAAGTGTTGTTCTTCAACGCCATAGCTTCCAGTTCAGGTGCGAAATTCTGCTCTATCTCGGTGCGGGTCATGCCGCAAAGAGTTTCGTAGGTTTTCTCAAGACTAATATCTATCAGTTGGTTCAGTGTGGAGAAGATGCTCATTTGGGCAAACTTCGTCACGCCGGTGATGAAGACTAATCTCAGATAGGGGTCGGCAGTCTTCAACACACTATAGAAGGCAACAAGAAGGCTACGAAATTGATCCCGCAACTCTTTATCATGCAGGCTTTCGAGCATCGGTTTGTCATACTCGTCAATGAGCACCACAACCTGTTGCCCCGTCTGTTCATAAGCTGCTTTTATCACGTTCATAAAACGAATGGAATAAGTCCAGTCTTTGGCATCACAGCCGTACTGCGACTCCCAATTCAGAAGCTGGCTGTTCATCTGCATTTCCAACCGTTCTACTGAGTCGTATTTCTCAGCATTCAAATCAAGGTGTAATACCGGATGTACCGCCCATTGCTTTTCCAGCTTTTCGATGGCAAGACCTTCGAAAAGTTCCTTCTTCCCCTCAAAGTAAGCTTTTAGCGTGCTAAGCAGCAGACTTTTACCGAAACGGCGGGGACGGGAAAGGAAATAAGGCTTACCGGTAGTAATCAGCCGATAAATCAGTGCCGTTTTGTCTACATAAAGATAGCCTTCACGACGCAGGTTTTCAAAGCTCTGTATCCCGATGGGATATTTACGTATATGATTATTGTTTATTTCCATACATCTAAAGTGTTATATATTAATTTTATGCAAACCAATATCTGCAAAGATACTGATTTACTTTTAAAACTCAGGAACTTCCTTTTTCTTTTTTAAGCTCTCAATATGTCAAAGAACGCTGTCGGTATTTCTTTTCAAATCCGTCTTTTATCCAATTCCTCCACCCTCTTCCCAGTCGGCAGCCGAAGCCTGTGTCACCACCACCCGGTTGTCATCGTACACCGTCACTTCGAGGTCGAAGTTCTGCTCCATATTGGTGTCCATATCCATGGGCAGCTTACGGAAAAACAGGTAGAGGTCGAGGTCCCGTACCAATTGTTCACCATTACACCAAAGGCTCCACAGCTCGTGCGTACCTGCTGTATAGCGAAACGTGACCAACTCGCCAATCACCTCGTTCTCATAGTTCAGCGAAGCGCGTGCTTCGTGGTATGTCACCGTGCGGTCCGGACGGGGCAGCACACAACTGCCATCACCCGAAGGTACCGTCACTTCCTGTCCGCCGGAGAAGCCGTAGACCGACGGAATGCCTTTCAAGCGCATCCGGTAAACGCCGTCTGCAGGAAGCCGGACTCGCTCCGTGGTCTGCCAACGCACAGTAATCGTGAGCGAAGCATAAGCCTGGCAGAGGTAAATCCGCCGTCGCTCCGTCATGCCGTCCTTCAGCGTGAAGGTGCCCGTACCGTAGTACAGCCGGGAAGTGTTACCCCGATACCCCGGAGGAACGCCTTCGCTGACCGCACTCAGGGTCATTGTTTCAAGCATATCTCCGGTCTCGCCCTCTGCTCCTCCTCCACCGCTTTCCACCTTTTCCGGCGGCGGGTCGGCATCGCTCAAATTCCCCCAGAGTACCACTGTATAAGTGCCATCCGGCAACGTACCTTTCCAACCGCTCACTTCATCACCCGTCAGGACAGAGGTCGATACCAACCGCCCCTCCCCGTCGAAGATAAACTGCGTCAACCGGGAGACGTAGCGGGGAAGCATGTTCTCTACTCCACTACCGGCATACCAGTATTCCAAACGCACATCGTAGGGACAGGGCGAAGGTTCATCACCAAAGCTACAACTACCAAACAGCAACGGTAGCAATCCCCACAAAAGCAGACAAGGGCGAATGGGATGGAAGCCTCGCTGCATCTACCGGTCTCCTCTCCTATCCTGTAGCTTCCGGCTGTCCGTTGCTGGAATGCCCTGTAAACGTTGCAGGTTCTGCCGCGCTTTCTGAGGCTCGATGCCCACTGCTTTGCGGAACCATTTCTCCGCCTCACCGGCATGGCCTTCCATCAGTGCCAGCACGCCCAGATTATTCCAGGAACGGGGATCAGACTCAACCCGTTGCAGGTAAACACGGGCGGACTTCGTATCTCCTGTCAGCATCACTGCGGAAGAGGCGTTGATATTGGCCACCACATCTTCGGGAAAGCGATAGGCGGCTATTTCGTATACTTCACGATATTGCTCCGTACCGGGACGATAGTAGCGGGCGGCAGCATACATCTCCGACAGGCTGAGCCATTCGGGATGTGTATATATCAGTTGGTAGGCCTCACCCACACTCACGGCACGGATGTTCCAGCGCACACTTACTTCGAGACGGCGTAAGCGGGGGAAGAAATGGCACAGCATGTCCCGGTAAGGGGCGCCGCCCCGGAGCTCCATCAGTTGCTTTTCGCGGCCGTTGAAGATGCCGACATTCCGGATAATGGAGAGGGCGGCATCGGCATAAGGAGGCTGCTCCGACTGTAAAAGCACAGAAAGACCTTCCCAGTCTTCGGCCACACAAGTGGTCTCGATACGCGAACGCGGAATGCCGCAATTGCTGTATATATAGGAGGCAAAGAACCGCGCACGCGAGCCGGCAAGGCGCTCGTTGTCGATATAGGTTCCGTCCGGTGATGCGTAACCGCAGACGCGGACATACTCCAGGCTGGAATAGTTGCCTGCAGAAAGCGGAGACAGCAGGCTGTCGAGTTTCTGCAACTCGGCGCGGTTGTTATGATAGTCGGGCGACACATTGTCACTGCCCAAAGGATAATCAATATGGAACACTTCCTTTTCGTCCAGCTTCTTGGCAGGCTCCACCGTAGGTTCAAGGAAGGAAAGCATGGAGACATAAAGCTCGACATCGCGGGCGGAATAAGTTACGAAAGGAGCGACTAACTGAGCCCCGGCAGGTTGTACAGGGAGTGCTTGCTGTACTGAAATTGATTGCTGTGCAGAAACAGGCTGTTGTGTAGCAACAAGTTGCCGCACAGGTTCAGGCCGCTGTACGACCACCCGCTCGGAAAACAACCGCCCGCTGATAGTGTCTACACCCAGTAATTGAAGGTCACAGCAATCTTTCACTTCCTGGCGGAGAAGCAATGCGGCATCTCCCATCCATACAGAATAGGGCACGCCTACATGGTAAGAGACGGGGCGCGGCGCGGAGTGACGTTTGCAGGGTTGAATAAGGTAAGGCTGAACACGACGCACCTTGCTGTCATCGCCCAGCGCCCATTCGCGACGGTCGAAGCGGTAGCGACGGCGTCCGCTCACCAATACAGGTGGAAGTTCGACACGACCTCCACGGCTGTTTGCCAATATGGGGGTGAAGTGCAAGCAGGTACGGCTATTGAGCCGTATGGACGATAAATCCATCTTCAAGCTGAGGAACAGGCTGTCACCCGTCACCTGGGCGTCCGTAAGGCTTACACGGGCTTCCTGCCCCCAAGCATGCAGGGTGCTAAAGAAGAGTAACAGTGCTAGGCACCGATACCTCACGTGGAAGGTATATATCGTATTCATCATGGCTGTGAAGTTGTTTTTTTAACGTAAGAAATAGATGAGTGAAATTCCGGCGCGGGTAGGACCGAAATAAGTACGTTTAAACTGCCCTACTCGTTCGCCGCAGTCGCGGCAGAGGTATTTGTCGTATGAGAGTTGGGCATAGCCGCCTCCCACAGTCACTTCCATGCCCCAACGGTCGCCCATGGCCCAATGGTAACCGTAACTGATGCCACCACCGTAAAGGTTGCCGCGGTAGACATACTCTTTCATACAAGGGATGAAATCAATCTGCCCGATATTGAAATGGGCATAGTGTCCGTGCAGGCCGATGAAATGACCTTCGAAACGACGACAGAACCAGTAACGGATTTCAGGCTGGGCAAAAGCGAGGTTGAGTTTCATGTCATTGGAAAATTCCCAGGCATTATAACCACCGTCCAGAACAAGAGTGAAATTACGCCCTAACGAGAATTCAACCCCGGCATTGGGAGTGGTGGTTCCCCAAAACAGCAGGTTGGTGCGCAGTGTGGTACGCTGGGCCTGCAATCCTGAACAAGAGGATGCCAACAACCAAAGAAGGAGAAGAATGCGTTTCATAAGCGTAAAATAGTAGCATTATCATATTACGGCCCACTGGGGACGTTACTTACCAAGTAACGGCAGACGCACAGCCTCTGCCCAGGAAAAAAGAGTTTTTCCACAGAGTTTTTATGAAGAAAGTACAGGTGACAAAGAAAAGAAGTCAATAAAAGAGTGTTCCATGTTTGAAAAGGCAAAAATGGATAAAGGTTTTGCGTGTTTTTAGTAGAGAAGAACAAACGCAAGATTGTGTTTTGTGTGTATTTTATGTACTTTTTGTTGCTTATTAAATATTTATTTGTGTTTTTTAGAAAAATATCAGATTTATATTTGGATTAATAAAAGAAAAATATAAACTTTGCAAGCAGAAACTTGCCGTTACTTGGTAAGTAATTCTACCGTAACATCATGTTTTATAATAAATAAAGCATCTTCCACTCCTCCCCTCGTGTTTTTTCACAGTAGAAATTAGCTTACGGTTTGCCTTATCCACTTTCTCATTTTCGAAAGGTTTCAGATAAGTTTCCGTCACACGTATCGAAGAGTGCCCCAGTGCCTGGCAAATGATTCCGATGGGCATTCCTATATGATAGGCCAATGTAGCCCATGTATGCCTTTGCGGTATATGAGCTGATTTTGATGCCGGGTAATAGTCGTTTAGCCAATACTCTCAACATTTTATTAAAATTCCGCAGAGCTTTCTGATAGCATTCATACAAGGCATCATCTCCTTCCGGCGCAGCATTCAATATCGGGAAGAGGTAGAGGGAAGTCTCATCTTTGTCCTTAAACTCTTTCAGCAAGGGCAGTGCTTCCCGGGGGATACGCAATGTGATCTGTTTGCCCGTCTTGTGGCGACGATACGCTATTTTGCCATCTTTCACGTCCCGCTTGCGCAAATGTGCAAGGTCGATGAACGGCATTCCACGAAACAGGAACATCAGCAGGAAATAGGCCTGCACGCGTTGCAGCTCCTCAGAGAGCACGTCAAGGTCTGCGTGCATCAATCTGCCCATCTGTTCTTCCGTCAGTGCCCGTTTGATCTGTGACTTCACCTTGGTATACACATCATCAAAGAGCCTCGGGTTGTGCTCAGGTGCCGGGGGGAGACAGCCGGTTGTACACAGCCTGCAAGGTGCGCATATAGGTAGAAATAGTATTCCAGCTCAGCCGCCTTTGCAACAGCCAATCCTCATACTCTTTCAGCCGCCCGGGAGTAAATACTTCATTCATCGGCATGGCATCGCCGGAAAATGCCGCAAAGGAATGCAATGTACTGGTATATGTATGTACCGCCGGGTGCTTCCTGCCATCCTTCAACTCTTCAATAACCTCTGCCATATACAGCGACAGATTCATCCTCCCTTCATCTTTCTCAATCCTTTCTGTAACTTTCTTAATCTTTTCTGTATTCATAACTCTTATCCTTTAAAGTTGTACACTACAAAATGAGCCCTGAGAACAGGATTCAAAGGCGTAATGTTTATGAATACAAAGTAAAGAAGGAAGAAAAAGCGTGCAACCCTTATGATAAAGGTGCACGCTCAATGTATCTGCTTATAGAGAAAAATTTACTTATAAAACAATATTAGAATTCAGAAAATCTTTATAATCATTCAAATCAAAATAGTATAAACGTGTATGTTCATCATTATCATTGGGTTGCATAGGTGAAAAATTATTCCTCTCATAAAAAGGAATAGCCTTCAGATAAGCATCCACCGTCACAAAACGGCATCCTGTTTTATTTGCATGGAGAAAATACCCCTTTATAAAATCCAGTAAAATCGTACCAATACCACTTCCTGCATAACATTTATCAACAGCAAATCGACATACCTTTACAGCAGGATAACTCTTTATCCGTTTTTCATTAATAAACCTATGTTTACGGAAACGATTAAATTCAGTTTTACTCTCAAAATCTCCTAATGACACCCGATCATTAGCTAAACTAAAATAAGCGATAACTCGATTTTCTATTTTAGCCACATAAGTAACTGCAAGTAGCGCTACTTGATAAAGTTGAGACTCAGATAAAATAAAATCGTTCAAATCGCTGTCACCGCAATTGAACGATTCTATATGTTCAGTCTCTTCTAACTGATTTATACTCAGTTTAGAAAAGTCTATTGATTCACTCATGTTCACTATTTAAAGTTTGTAGCCGCTTTTAACACTAACTCATAATTTCTCTTCACACGCTCACGTTCCTCCTTGGAAACAACGCGCGGTTTCTTCATCCGTTCTTCAAAGCGGCGGGCATCTTCACCAAATAGTGTAGGTGTTTCACGAATAGGTCTTGCCATAATTGCCTTCTTTTAAAAATTTGTATTGCAAAGATACGGCTTTTTTATTTTTCACTAATCACAATTAGTTATATTTCTTTCTAATTTCCAATCATCAAAAGGTTATGCTTGTTACACCAGCTCGTCCGAAGTATCCCCCCTGGGCAACTCACAACAGTTATAGCTCGAAGCCATAATCTCACCATAAACCTGCAGAACGAGTGCTATCAGTAAACACACAACCTCGTATATGAGCCCTGAAAGGGCGTAACCGAGTATTGCGCCCTTTCAAGGCTTAAAAGGAGAGGAATCCGGTACGTAGGGCGATGCCCTACGCCATACAATGACAGCCTTTCAGGCTACTTGCAAAACATGAGTACTTTACGAAAATGTAGTTTATAATGCAGCGATCTCTTCTTCGGAAGGCCAGTAATTCTATTAATTAGCTCACTATTCAGACCTTCTGCTTTCATTCTACGAGCATTAGTCAAACGTTCTTCTTCACGACCTTCCTCTTTCGCTGCATCCAACACGCACAAATTAGTGCGATACACATTTACACTATTTTCATAGCGTCTCCGCTCCTCTTTACTAAGAGAAGCCACATCGGCAACTTCTTCCAATTTTTCGAAGACTGCCTTGCGGGCCTTAAATGGCATTCGTTTCAGTGTCTCCATATTTTTTAATGTATATATCCAACGTTCAAAATCATTCTCACACGCATCCTCTTCTTTGTTGAAGAGCGGCAGGGCAATAAAAACCTGACGCATCCTATCGGAAAACAGTTCTCCCGTATCACGGTCGGCAAGAATTACATCAGTCCTTAATTTAACACAGTGATCAAATAGAAAGTTCATAAAAAAAACTCCATATACAGCCTTTATATTGAACTTCCATTCATTACCTTTTTTCACTCTGCTGCACTATCGCATTGGAAAGGTAATAGAGTGCACGTTCCTTAAAATGCAACTGCGACTTATTCTGCATCTCCACAATAATCTTCTCGCCGGTATCCGTACAGCAATAGATATCATAAATAAGACCTCGCCCTTCGTCATACTTCGGAAGTTGCTCATTGTTCAAGAATGTGAGATCCGTTATCACCCGTTCACCCTTCAGCAAATCATTTAAGAAGTCTATTAATAAGTCCTTAGAAATCTCTTGGCCGAATATTTTCTTAAATCCGTAATCGGTGAACGGATTGATAAATTTTCCCATCTGTTTGTGCAATGTTTCAACAAAGATAAAGAGATTTATCTAACTTATGGCACAAATAGCTTTTTTTTGCATGGATATTTCTATACCAGTTCGTCCGAAGTATACCCCTGTGGCAACTCACGACAGTTATAGCTCGAAGCCATTATCTCACCATAAGCACCTGCAGAACGTAATGCAATCAAATCTCCACGCTTCACCTTATTCAAGTCTATCGCTTTTCCGAAAACATCCGACGATTCACAGATAGGCCCTACTACATCGTACGCCTCAACTGCATCTTCGGAAGTAATATTCTCTATCTTATGGTAAGCCTGATACAACGCAGGACGAATCAAATCCGTCATACCGGCATCAAGGATGGCAAATTTCTTATTGGCTCCCTGTTTTACATAAAGCACCTGCGAGATAAGTGAACCGCACTGCCCCGTTATGGCACGCCCCAGTTCAAAATGGAGCGTTTGATAAGAACGCAGTTTCAAATGTTCGGCATAAGTAGAGAAATAATCTTTGAAATCAGGTATTGCCTGACGGTTGGGATGCTTATAATCAATGCCCAGTCCACCACCTACATTGATATGCTCGATGCGGATGCGATGTGCTTCCAGTTTGTCTTGCAACTCATTCACACGATTGCACAGGGCAACAAAATCACCCATATCCAATATCTGCGAACCAATGTGGAAGTGCAATCCGATGAACTTCACATTCTTCATCTCCAAAGCCACTTCTATCACATGATCCATGTCTTGCATACTAATGCCAAACTTGTTTTCCGCCAGTCCGGTAGTGATATTGGCATGAGTATGAGCTCCTACATTCGGATTGATGCGGAAAGCGACATTAGCCACTTTACCTTTAGCTGCAGCCAGTTCATTGATAATCTCCAACTCGGGAATAGACTCTACATTAAAACAGAAAATATTGTAGTCCAAGCTCAGGTTTATTTCCCAATCAGACTTGCCCACTCCGGCAAAAACAATCTTATTTGTAGGAAAACCAGCCTTGATGGCAGCACGCACTTCTCCCCCACTCACACAATCGGCACCCAGTCCGTTCTCACGGATAATGGTAAGCACCTTCGGATTAGCATTTGCTTTCACAGCATAATGCACCTCAAAATTGCCATATTTAGCGGCTTCTGCACGCACGCAGGAAAGAGTGTCGCGCAACACCTTCGTATCATAATAATAAAAAGGGGTACGCAGCTCACGGAATTTATCTATGGGAAATGTTCCTTTCATACTTCAAAACTTTGTTTATAAAGAAAAGAACGCAAATTACGCGAATTACACAAGGCCTTTTATCAGCGAGTTGTGCAATTTGTGTAGTTTGCGTTCCATATTATTTTATATCTGTACTTTCTTATTTCTCTTATTCTTCGTTGAACAGTGCATCACTAAGCGACTGCAATGCCTTATTCTTGTCGCACTCACGGATAAGGAAAGAAATGTTGTAGTTACTACCACCAAATGAGATCATTCGTACCGGTATGTCGCGCATGGCATCCAGTGCCTTCGCCTCGAAACCGACATTCTCCCATTCCAAATCACCTACCACGCAGACGATACACATATCCTTATCTACTGTAACGGTTCCGTACTTCTTCAGGTCGTCCAAAATCTCGTTGAGGTGCTTCGTATTATCAACAGATACAGATACTCCTACCTCAGAAGTACAAATCATATCGATAGAAGTCTGATAGCTTTCAAAGATTTCGAATACCTTGCGCAAGAAACCGTGAGCAAGCAACATACGGCTGGATTTAATCTTGATAGCCGTAATATTATCTTTTGCTGCAACTGCCTTAATTTTGCCCTTCTCAGTATCATTGGAAATCATAGTACCGGGAGCAGTCGGGTCCATCGTATTCAGCAGACGCACCGGGATATTGGCATACTTGGCAGGCTGTATACAAGTGGGATGAAGAATCTTCGCACCAAAATAAGCCAGCTCAGCAGCTTCTTCAAAATGAAGATGACGTACAGGAGCAGTCTTATCAACGATACGCGGGTCATTATTGTGCATACCGTCGATATCGGTCCATATCTGGATTTCGGAAGCATTGATAGCTGCACCGATCAGAGAAGCGGTATAGTCGCTTCCACCACGTTGCAGATTGTCTATTTCTCCGTAAGCGTTGCGGCAAATGTATCCTTGTGTGATGTAAATCTCAGCACCGGGATGCAATTCCAACTGCATCTGAAGTTTCTCCTTAATATATACAGGATCGGGCTCCGCATTCTTATCGGTACGCATATATTCCAAAGCCGGAAGCAAAATGGACTTCACACCACACTCTTGCAGGTAATAGTTCATCATGGCAGTAGAGATCAGTTCTCCCTGTGCCAGAACCACTTTCTCCTCAAACAGTGTGAAAAGGTCTTTGGTATAAGAACGGATGTAGTCAAAATGAGATTTAATCAGTTCCTGACCTTTCTGTTTATACTCGGGGAGTGGAATACAACTCATTCACATGCTGTTTATATTTAGCCTCCAGCTTGTTAATGATTTCGTTGGCACCCTCCGGATTTTTCTTGTACAGATAGTCCGAAATTTCCACCAATGTATTAGTTGTGCCCGACATAGCCGAGAGTACAACTATCTTCTGTTCACCATCAGTGATCAATTTGGCTACTTCCTTTATCCGCTGTGCAGAACCTACGGAAGTACCTCCAAACTTTAAAACTTTCATTTTCGTTCCTGTATTAAATGATTATATATTATTATTTGTTTCTTCTACAGTCGACATCATACCCGAATACTCGGACGTTACATCTGTTATCTGATGACCTGCACAGCGATATACCTGTCCCGAAACTCGTGAAGCAGATGGAGGTTGTGCGTAGTCATCAATACCAGCGAGCCACCCGTGCGGCTGATGTTATGTAACAGTCCTACAATAGCACGTCCCGTTTCCGCATCCAGATTACCGGTCGGTTCATCCGCCAGGATAATCTCCGGAGAGTTGAGCATAGCACGGGCAATAACAATGCGTTGCTGTTCGCCTCCCGAAAGTTCGTTAGGGAACTTATATCCCTTATTACCCATCCCTACCTGCATCAGCACTTCAGCGATACGATCTTTTATTTCCGATTTGTTTTTCCAGCCCGTAGCCTTCAATACAAAAGCAAGATTATCGTTCACCGTGCGGTCCGTCAATAGTTGGAAATCCTGAAACACAATGCCCAGCTTACGACGCAACTGCGGAATATGCTTGCGCTTAATGCGGCTCATATCATACCCCAGTACCATTGCTTCGCCGGCAGTGATATCCAGTTCTCCGTAGAGTGTCTTTAGCAAACTGGTCTTACCCGAACCTACCTTACCGATCAGGTACACAAACTCTCCCTTCTGCAGCTCGAGGTTTACCTCATTCAGCACGCACAAGTCCTGTTGGTGTACTTCCACATCTTTATATCGTATCAGCGGTTCAGCCATTCCCGTTTAATTATTAATTTTTAATTATTAATTATTTAGTGTTTCTTCCACGAAGCGCTATGACGTTCCTGCAATTCGCGTGCCAAATCTTCCAGACTGTATCCTTTGGATGTTAGCAGCACGATGAGGTGGTATATCAAATCGGCTCCTTCATAGATCAACCGTTCGTCAGTTCCGTTGCAAGCTTCGATCACTGTTTCCACAGCTTCTTCACCCACTTTCTGTGCCATTTTATTCACACCTGACTCAAACAGACTGGTTGTATAAGAACCTTCCGGCATCTCTTCATGGCGCTTAGTAATAAAATCCTGAAGATGCTTCAGGAACATTACAGGCTGTTCATTCTTCTCACCCCAGCATGTATCCGTGCCTGTATGGCAAACAGGTCCTACAGGGTGTACCTGAATCAGCAATGTATCCTGATCACAGTCTTCCTTGATAGAAACGACATTCAGGAAATTACCACTCTCCTCACCTTTCGTCCAAAGACGGTTCTTGGTGCGGCTGAAAAAAGTCACTTTACCGGTTTCTACCGTTTTGTCGTAAGCTTCTTTATTCATGAAGCCCAACATTAACACCTTAGCGGTGTCTGCGTCTTGTATAATTGCCGGAACAAGTCCGTTCATTTTATCAAAATCCATTTTTATATAATTACGAATTACAATTTACGAATTATAATGCGGTATAAGCATCCTATCATCTTACCATTTTATCATCCCCTTACACCGTTCGCATCGAGATTCCCTGGGCGCAAAGATACGATTTTAAATCGGGAATTTTAATTTCTCCGAAATGAAAAACGCTGGCTGCCAACGCCGCATCTGCTTTTCCTTGCAAAAACACATCACGAAAATGCTCTGCTCCTGCTCCGCCCGATGCAATCACCGGAATAGAGAGGTTATCAGACATTTCAGCAAGCGCTTCATTAGCGTATCCGGTCTTTACGCCATCATGATTCATGCTGGTGAAAAGTATTTCTCCGGCACCACGTTCCTGGGCTTCTTTGGTCCAGGTAAACAGCTCCTTATCTGTTTCTACACGGCCTCCATTCAGATAACACCACCAGCCTTTTTTCAGTTTGTTTGGCATCTACCGCCAACACACATACCTGCGAACCGAAGTTCTTAGCTATTTCATCAATCAGTTCAGGACGGCGAATTGCAGAAGAATTGATAGAAATTTTATCTGCACCGGCATTCAGTAGACGGTCTACATCACTCAATTCGTTGATACCGCCACCTACCGTAAACGGAATACTAATATTGGCAGCAATGCGCTTCACCAACTCTGCAAATGTCTTGCGACCTTCAAAACTGGCTGTTATATCCAGAAAAACCAATTCATCAGCACCTTGCTCACTATACGCGCGTGCCAGTTCCACCGGATCGCCCGCTTGACGCAGGTTGACGAAATTGGTTCCTTTCACTGTTTGTCCGTCTTTGATATCGAGACAGGGAATAATTCTTTTCGCTAACACTTCTGTTTTGTTTTAACGATTTATATTCATGAGAATGATTCGTCAATAATCCTGCATCATTCTTTCAATTTCCTTTAAAGTAATACGCCCTTCATACAGAGCCTTACCAAAAATAACAGCCGGTACCCCAGCCGTCTCCAATGCACGTATATCTTCCATACTGCTGACACCGCCACTTGCTATCAGGTAAAGGTCGGGATGTTTTTCCAGCATTGCCTTATACAGTTCAATAGAAGGCCCCTGCAACATACCGTCACAACTAATATCCGTGCAGATTACTTTCTGAATACCTTTCTCTACATATTCTTTCAGGAAAGGGAACAATTCACAAGTACTTTCGTCCTTCCAGCCATTCACAGCTATCTTCCGGTCTTTCACGTCCGCACCAAGAATTATCTTCTCACTGCCGTAAACTTCCAGCCAATGGCAGAACAACTCAGGATTTTTCACCGCAATACTGCCGCCTGTAACCATCTGTGCCCCATTCTCGAAAGCGATCTTCAAATCTTCGTCACTTTTCACACCACCACCGAAATCAACTATCAGGGAAGTCTGTGAGGTGATTCTATTCAAAACATTATAATTGACTACATGATGAGAAGCCGCTCCGTCCAAGTCTACCACATGAAGCCGGCGAATACCATGCGCCTCCATCTCTTTGGCCACTTCTACCGGATTTTCGTTATACACCTTCTTACTGTCATAGTCACCTTGCGAAAGGCGTACACACTTTCCGTCGATAATATCTATTGCAGGAATAAGCTCTATCATATATTCATCTACTTAATTATAATTCTAAAAAATTGCGCAGGATACGTTCTCCCACACCTCCACTCTTCTCCGGATGGAATTGGGTAGCGTAATAATTATCCTTATGCAAGGCAGCGCTAAACGGTTGTATATAGTCCGTCACAGCAGCTGTATATTCATTGACCGGAACGTAGAAGCTATGCACAAAATAGACAAACTCTTCTTTTGTAAAGCCTTTGAATAAGCCACTGTTCGTCTCTGTGAGCGTATTCCAACCCATGTGAGGCACTTTATCCTCATGCTTCTGTGGAACGAAACGCTTCACTTCCGTATCAAAAATACCCAGACAGTCCACATCTCCTCCTTCTTCAGAATGGCGACACATCACTTGCATACCCAGACATATCCCTAAAAGAGGCTGCCTAAGTTCCTTTATCAATGCATCCATGCCACTGGCACGCAGAAACTTCATGGTTGTTTCCGCCTCGCCCACACCTGGAAAGATCACTTTGTCCGCCGCACGCAATTCATCTTTATCCGCCGTTACCACAGCCTCCACGCCCAAACGCTTCAGCGCATAATCCACCGAATAGATATTGCCCGCATTATATTTGATAATCGCTACTTTCATGAATATACCTTAACTAAATATCACTGTTTTATTCTTATATGCCAGTACCTTACGCTCAATATGCTTCTGCACGGCACGCGAGAGAACAATCTTTTCCAGGTCTTTCCCCTTATTTACAAGATCTTCTACAGTATCTTTATGAGTGATACGAACCACATCTTGTTCAATGATCGGTCCTGCATCCAATTCTGTTGTTACATAATGACTGGTAGCACCAATGATCTTCACACCACGCTCAAATGCTGCATGATAAGGTTTTGCTCCCACAAATGCAGGAAGGAAAGAGTGATGAATATTGATAATCCGATTGGGATATGCATCAATCATCCGCTCTGAAATCACCTGCATATAACGCGCCAGTACAATAAAGTTCACCTTATGCTTTGCCAGCAATTCCATTTCTTTTTTCTCCTGTTCTTCTTTTGTCTCCTTTGTAATAGGGAACAAATAGAAAGGTATTCCGAAACGTTCGGCAACATGTTGCAAGTCGGGATGGTTGCTTATAATAAGAGGAATCTCGACATTCCACTCTCCTGCCGTATAGCGTGCCAGTAAATCGAACAGGCAATGTGACATCTTAGACACAAATATTGCCATACGTGGTTTCGTATCCGAGAAATAGAGACGGAAAAACATTTCATATTTCTGTGCGTACAGCGTAGCAAAATAATCTTCAATTTTCTCTTGCGGTATCAGGAAGTTCTTCAATTCCCACTCGATACGCATGAAAAAGATATTCTCCACATGATCGACATATTGGTCCAGATAGATAATATTTCCCTTGTTTACCGTTATAAAGTCTGTCACTTCTGCCAGAATTCCCGGTTTGTCGGGACAGTGAAGTAACAGTTTAGCCGTTTTCATCATCCTAAATTATCGTTTTTATCGTTTTCAAATTACAATTTTCTCGATTTGAGTTTGCAAAAATAACGATTTATTGTAAAATAACGAAGTTTTCGAGCAAGAAGTTTAAATCAAGCAACAGAAAGCTTCGTTTTCATTACAAAACCATCCCAATCCCCTTTCACAAAAAGCTCTGCAAGAACTTATTTTTTTTCATATTCCAATGTTCTCAAAATGAGGATATAAAAGGAAAAGTGATAAAATCAAGCAAAAAAATTTCATCGTAGCTATTGCAGGTTTCAAAGAAATGCCTACCTTTGCAACCGCAATCGAGAGAGAAAGCAATTAAAGAAATGAAATTATGGTGCGTTAGTTCAGTTGGTTAGAATACATGCCTGTCACGCATGGGGTCACGGGTTCGAGTCCCGTACGCACCGCTTAAAGCTCTGAAATCGAATGATTTCAGAGCTTTTTTGTTCAATATACCAGATGTTCCACCTAATAACAATTACATTCCAAACCTTGATGTATCCACCTCTTTCAGATTCTTTTTCTTATACCCTCCAAAGCGATAACTGAGATTCAGAGTAAAAGCCCGCGAATAGAAAGCACTGTTCATATCTAAGTCCTGTCCCTTGAAACGAACTTTTGTCTTAGGCATCCCTGTATTAAGAATATCATTACAACGAGCGGAAAGGCTCATCCTGTCGTTTGCAAAACTCCATTTCAATCCGGCAGTAAGGTTAAAGATAGATTCAATATCGAATGTTCCTTGTATAACCGGTGTTTGTACATTCCCCATCAATTCAAAAGCCAGATTTTTATTCACTTTAAAAGTATTATCCAGCATAGCACTGAACACCCACTTTTTTCGATTGAAAGGTATATCAAAGAAATCATCACAACGTTGCCTCATCTGCATACCGGCTACAGTCAATCGAGAATCCAACCAATTTCCTGTTTTGAAAGGTAATATGATGTTTGCCCCCCACAACTGCATATAGTTCCAGTTTGTATTTTTATAAATTAGCGCCAGTCTGTCGGTAGATTGATAAGGAGTTTGTATAAAGTAATCTGGAGTATGCATAAAGAACAGGTTAAAAATATATTTTTGCTTCAAGATATAACTCCCGTTCAAATTGTAATTAGTCATAGGTTTCAATCCCGGCGTTCCCCACAGTTCAGTGTACCCGTTGAGATAACTAACCGACGATTGCATATCCCAATAGCCCGGATACGTCTTATCTGTAGATAAGGAGAATTGGAATGTATGCTTTGGCGTTTTAAAGTAAGTCAGCGATGCCTGTGGATAAACCGCCCATTTATGATAATTGCCGATAGTATAATATTCTCCCGTAGCCGATACTGAGAACGAAACTCCTGTCTCGTAGTTTTTACTGAGTGACACATAAAAATTAGTAGTCTGTTCTTTCAGATCAGAGTACATATTCTGAGTATGAATATCCCCCACTACCTTATCATAAGTCTGAAAATCACGATCTTTTGCAAACCGATAGGATACCCCATATCCTAAACTCCATCCTTTAGATAATGAATGTTTTTGATCTGCATAAATAGAATAGCGATCTATTCTTTGTCCGCCAACCATTGAAAAACTGCTTTGCCTGCCATCCTGATAGTCGGCATAAAGACTTTGATGATTGTCGGATTTATAATGCGTATAATCACCACCTATTTCAAGTCCAAATCCTGAATGATACTGCAATGTGACATTATTCATCCGCGCATCAAGATATTTATCCACATTACTGGTTTGATAATTCCCTGTCGTTTCGCTGCTATTATGCTGATCGGGGCTATAGCTACCTGTATATATCACATTAATCGTATGATTGTCATTGAAATTATACTCAAACGCAGTTCTGAAATTGTGATTCCAATACTTACTGCGTAATTGCTCATTCTGGCTGATATCGTACCGTTCATTCTTCAGTGCATGCCTGGAATCGAGGTCTATATATTCCATATTCTTCACATCATTCGCTCCATACATCACATCAAAAGCCATTTTGGGTGTCGATAAACGGAAATTCCCTTTCATGCCACCGCTATTAAAATATTGATTCTTATAATCAGCACTTACTTCTCCTTGAAAAGAATAGTCATTCGAGCGTTTTAAAACAACATTGATAACCGCTCCCCGTACATGATATTCAGGGGGTGCACTATACATTACTTCCACTTTCTCCACCCTGTTTACCGGAGTATTACGCAAAAGAGTTTCAAGCTGCCCGACATCCATTGTGGTCGGTTTTCCATTTAGGATTACAGTCAGATTTCCTGCACCGACCAGAGTCAATGCCCCCTTACTTTCTTGCACTCCCGGTAGCCTCATCAATGCTTCATAGGCATTATTCACTACTTGCTTTTCAGATAACAACGAGATTATAACCTAAACGTCCATTCTCTACTTTTACAAATGGGCGTTCCGCCTTTACCACCACTTCATCCAAGGCATAATCCTGAGGCTGTAACTGAATAGTCCCAGCATTTTTCCCATTGCCGGTTACTTGCTTCGTATGAAATAAAAGATGTTGGATAATCAAGCGGTATTTTTCTTGTTGGCCATTCAAAGTGAATATACCGTCAGCGTTTGATATCGACGCATCTATATAAATAGAGTCTACCGTTTGCAATACAATGGTTGCCCCCTCTATGGGGCGCTGTTCACTGTCTATTATCTTGCCGCTAATGGTTTGTCCCCATACGACTATTTGAAAACTGCCTACTACAATATAGCTGATTACAGATAAGATTACTTTATTCAATCGCATCATTCTATGTCATTTACAGATACTAATGCCACCATTAGCTCGGATTACAGAAATTTCATGTTTTGATTTCTCTGTTTATAGACGAAGCGAAAAAATCATATTTGGTTTATAAAGAAGAAAAACATTTAATATTCTTAAATATAAGATTCACCCACAACTCTTGATGCATCCGCTAATATACTCTCGCTGCCTTACCAAGTCCATACCAACTCCGTATCAACTCCATACCCGCTCCGTATCAAGTCCGTACCCGCTCCGTATCAAGTCCGTACCCGCTCCGTATCAAGTCCGTACCCGCTCCGTATCAAGTCCGTACCCGCTCCGTATCAACTCCCAATAAAGGTACCTTTATACGGACCAGGTACGGACTTGGTACGGACCAGACACGGTTCAGGTATATTTCAAATATTATTTTAGAGTTTATTCAGCAAATGTGCCTGTAGACATAAAGACTACCGAATACATAAAATAATCCTCACCCTCTGTTTGCGGTTGTTCAAACAGTTGCTTATAAATAGGCTCCGGCTCAGGTCCGAAAAGTAAATCTGCATCCGGAGTGTAAATACCGCAATACCATACAGGAACCGCTTTCATATTAAAGCGCGGAATGCCTTCTATTACAAATTTATAAAACCCAACCTTATCGCCATCTTTTACGACTCTTGTCAGCCCTCCGTAATTGGTACCCATATTATATCTCAACCCTTTTAAAGGAATATATCCATCTTCAATCAGGTTACCCTCTGCAAATTTCTTCGCTTTACAGGTAAAAGGTATTTCATATTCACCACCTTCGGGAGACAGAATAAAAGGATTAGGGCCATCTACTTTTATTGTGTATTCATACTCTACTTTTGCCTTCGATATTACATCTATCAATTTGTAGACAATGCTACTTCCATCAGCAGGAGGATTAACCAAGGTTCTTTTCTCAACCCATAAAGCATACTCATAGCCCTTTTCGTAAACGAAATCAGTAATTCCTTGAAAATCCAGCGTTTTGTAGTTGCTTTCACTTTCTTCTTTCACCAGCATACAATCGATGGGAGAATCACTTCCCCAAGGCTGATAAGTACCTGTTTTGTCAGAAATAAGCATTTTTACAGTTTCTACCTTGTCTTGCGGTTCATCATCACTACAAGCAACAAAGCCAGTGATTGGCAGGATTAATAGCAATAATCCTAATAAGCGTTTTGTCTTCATAATGTTTTCTTTAAGTCTAGTTTTGTAATTATGCAAAGATATACAAAATCTCTTTAAGCTTATTATAAACAAAGCCTTTTATTTCTCTTCTCAGAAGAAGCTTGAATAGAATTTTAAAGGAGATAGGCTATATGAAGATATAAAAGCGTACCTTCGTCAACAGAATGAGATATCGAAGAATAACAACCACCGGACAAATCCGGGAAAAAAAGAAAGAGCGCAGGCAATCTATATATGTCTGGCTGATAGTAATTGTGATCCTGGCAATACTTGTCGGAGTGGGTTATCTGGCCACTCCCAGTACTGTATTGCTCCAGCAAACAGCATTTCGGGGTATCAGTTATCGCCCACTCATGGCATTCGTGATGCTTTTCACCGCCATTTTTATCATTGTTATTGGCATACTACTGGCAGATAAATACACAAAAGTCGGATATTACCTGAAAACCATCGCCTTTGGCATTGTTATAGGAATGCTTTTTCACGGTATGGGTGTCAATCTGTTACTGAATATGAATCATTGGCTGGCAAGCAGGACTCCCGTACGCAAAGAATACAGAGTAACAGAAATCCGTTTTCTAAAGCCCAACAAATTGGCTCGTTATCGGACCATATTGCCTGAATGTAGAATTCTGAAAGCTGTCGACCAAGATAATCCTGACGACTCTCTTTACTTCCATGTCCCCATAAATGCACAAGTAGCTATGGGATGTATATTGCATGTTACAATAAAAAACGGTATCTTTGGATGGAAAGCAGTGGATGAATTAGAGTTTTACAACCCATAAAAGAGGCCGTATCAACAAAAGGATTATCATCCATTCTGATACGGCCTTTTCTTCATTTAGATTTTCTTTCCGATATAGAATACATAACCATAAAAGTCTTTATACTTATAGTATAATTGTTGCTCATGACGCTGATTGGCAATCAGTTCTTCAGCCGCCTGGTTACCCGCATATTTTCGTAGAAAGTTTTCTTGGGCTTCAACCTGTGGCATATAGAAATGCTCGATCCAGCAATTTTCCGGTATACAGAAACAGGCTACAGGGATATATCCGGCCTTCTGCATCTGTGCCAGCTTATTGGGAATCGTATTTATTTCAGGATAAGCATCCATCCAGAAATCATTGATCTCAGCCGGACGTTCGTCAGTGAACCATGATACCTCTGATACGGCAATATAACCACCTTTCTTCAAAAACGAACGCCATAGATTCAACCCGTATTCAAAACCAATATTATAGATGGCTCCTTCCGACCAGATAAGATCTAATTCTTCATTCCGAAACGGGAGTTCATCCATTGATCCAATAATACCTTTCACTCTATCCTGAAGGTTAAAGTGCTCGGCATTACTATTGAATTGGTTGATAAAATCAGGAAACAAATCAATGCCTGTAATTTGCCCCGGAGTATGTTGCGCCAGCGTAATCGTTTGGCCACCTGTGCCACAACCCAGATCAGCAATCAGAGATTTATCCGTAAGCCCCTCAACAAAGCTAAGAGCCTTGATTGTTGTTTCAGCACTTCCCGGTCCCTGACGTTCTACACTTGAAAAGTATTCGCAGATTAAACTAAAATCAAATTCGTGAATAGATTTATTTTCGTTACTCATGATGTTTAAATTTTATTGTTGATATATAGGTATAAAAATAACTCCTTTCGCCATAACTATAATTTAAGTTGTTATTATATTTTCCTTATTTTCTGACACTCAGGACAATAGTAAACCGACCCTCCAAGATAGGCTTCTTTCACAATCACACTGCCACAGCGCGGACAGGGATTCTTCCATGTTTTGGAAGAAAGAATCGTTTTATACCCTCCCTCATTTCCATAAAGGTCCGTCTGGGTATCACGGCCTCTTCCGGAAGTCATAGCCATTAAGGTATCCTTCAGAGATTTAAAAAGTACCCCTTTCTGTCCATCCGACAAGTCAATCACTTTCTGTTTCGGGTGAATCCCGGCATTGAACAGAATATCCTGCGTTACCCCATTGCCTACACCCGGAATACGTTGTTCGGTAGCCAGCAGAGCTTTAGCCGTCAATGTCTTTTTAGCTGAAGCAAATAATTTCTCAAATTCCGCTTCCGTATAAGCATCACTCAACGGAGAAATACTTTCACGACTTATCGTATAATATTTATTGTCGATAACGCCATCGGGATAGGCACTGATAAAACCATACATGGCAACCGTAAATACAAGAAACGATTCATCTTCAAAAGTCAGCAGCAACTGGTAATTGGCAGGAACTTTATCACCCGGATTATAGTAACGTGCGCTCACCCCGTCACCGATATTCATTATCACATTGTCCGACAGGTAAAAATCGACAAACATCCCATATCCTTTAGACGACATAATCGTCTTTCCGACGAGCAACTTTCCATACTCTAGTGGATCGCCACTATAGAACGTGAACTTATGAGGCTTGGTAGCATTGAACACTTGCGTAATCGTTTTACCACTTAAAACATCATTGGCTTGCTTACTCAGTGTAAGTACTTCTGGCAATTCTAACATACTTATATCATTTAATTATTTATCAATAGGAATATAAATCTCCGTCAGCAATTCCTCAACCGGCGTTTCATCCGGTGCATTTAGATACACCTCAAACGTCAACGGACGTTTCTGATGATACATACTGTAAGGAAACCATTGATTATAGATCGCCTTATAAAATTCTGGTAAATCAGAATAACTGCCTTTATACCTGAAAACAGCGTACATCCCTCCGGGAATTTCCCGAAGTAATAATTTCCCTTCGGAATTGACACGCCCTTCAACAAGAACCCCGATATAGAACCGCCGTTGTTCCATCGGTGTAACCCAAGGATTATCCTGACTTATACTCACAAAACGATTACCGGGACCATTCTGCAAATGAACTGCTTTATAATGCAGTAATTGCTTCCAGATTGTAGTGTAAGCATATTTATCACGAAAAGTATCACCTACTTCTATGCAAACGGCTTTCAAAGTATTGATACGTTTAATTTTAGCCTCAGGCATACTATCCGGTTCTTGTTTCGCATTGACAGATTTATACTTTTCGCGATAAGCTGACATTGAAATACCGAAATGCTTCTTAAAAGCCTTTGCCAGACTAAACTTTGTCTGATAATTAGTCTGCATACCTATCTCTTCAATACTCTGTCCGGTAGCGATAAGCAGATGGGCAATATATTCCAGCCGTAAACGTTGAATATATGTACCGATATTCTCACCGGTAACATTTCTGAAAACCTTTCGGAAATGGAAGAATGAAAGGTGAACCATTTCAGCCAACTGTTCGGGATCAAGCTCATGAAAGAGATTTTGATCAATATAAGTCCGAACCCCATTGACAGCTTCATAGTGAACATGTTGTGTCATCTCTTTCTGTCGCCAGCGTTTCAGGGTGGGAAGTCGCTTGTTCAATAAGGTTTTTAATTCTTGTGGAGTATAGTCGGTTCCCGAATACCAATTGTACTTATCCGTGTATTTCACCCAGATATCCACCATTTCATTCATAGAGATATCCACCGTATAGTTCCCATCTTTCAGACAATAGTAACAATACTCGTCACTGCAAGAGTGATCGGCATTGGTACCTAAATACTCTTCCACATCGAAACGGAGGGGCATCCCACAACTTTGGCAGTACTGTTTGTCCACTGTTTGATTCATGGCACAAATATACGATGCCTATTCCGGATATGATTATCCAAAATAGGCATCTTTTATGATTTGCTCCTGTTTTTCAGAGTAATTGTCTTGACTTCATCTCCAAATACTTGTTTATCACATCAATCGAGAGATTTTCAGGTGTAGTCAATAACGAATAGATACCATTCTGTTTCAGTGTAGATACAATCAGACGCTTCTCAAAAGCAAACTTCTCTGCAATGACATGGCGGTAATATCCCTCCGTATCCTTCGCAGGAGAGGCAATATACGTTTTCATATCAGCATCTTCAAAGAAAACAACAAGCAAGCGATGCTGACGATTCAGTTGCTGCAAATAAGCCAATTGGCGATTCATACTTCCCATACTGGAGAAGTTGGTATATAAAACCAGAAAACTGCGTTTACTGACATGTTTATTGAAATGCACGCAGAGAGAGGAAAAGTCTGTTTCACCAAAGGTAGTCTGCTGGCTATAGAGATTCTCAAGCAGAGTTTGCATCTGACCGGGAGCCTTTGAGGCCGGAACAAACGAATCGAAATGTTCATTGAAAGTCACGATCCCTGCCTTGTCCTCTTTCCGCATGGCAACGTACGAAAGAACTAAGGAAGCATTGATTGCATAATCCAGTAAAGTCATTCCGCGAAATGCCTGCTGCATAACCCTTCCCTTGTCTATCACACTGTAAATCTGCTGTGAACGTTCATCCTGATATACATTCACCATAAGTTCATGCCGGCGGGCACTGGCTTTCCAGTTGATTGTACGGTAGTCATCCCCCTTGACGTACTCTTTTATCTGTTCGAATTCAGTATGATGCCCCACACGACGAATACGCTTGATTCCCAGCTCCGTCAGATTATCACTCATTGCCAGCAATTCATAGCGATGCAGCATCAGATAAGAAGGATACACTTTAATATCCTGCTCCTCTCCGCATGTATAACGCCGGGAGAGCAAACCTATCCGACCGGTTACGAATACGCGAATCTGTCCGAAACCATAAATTCCCCGGCTTGTCGGACGTAAATGATAACAGATTTGTTTTCCTTCATTCGCCTGAAGCTGTACCCGGAAACTAATATTTCTCTGCTGAAAAATGAAAGGTACTTCATCGATAACCTCCGCAAAGACGGGATACGGATAGCAGCTTTCCACCCGAAGATTCACCGCATTTTCGTCCCCATTGGAAAAACGAGCGGAGCATTGACGGAATGCCCGAATCCCACGAATCCGGTAAAGCATATATCCGTCTGCCAGCACCGACAGCAAGAGGAGAAAAAGCAACCCCTGCCCGATGGTAAACAACGGAGCAAAAGCATACCCACTACCCATCAACAGGATAATTAGGATGAGAACCATATAAAACCGACGGGTCAGAATCATTTCGGAACTTCTACCTTATCAATCAGGCGTTGCGTTACTTTCACTGGTGAGTAGCCCTCCATTTCAGCTTCCGCCGTCAGGATGAGACGATGCTGAAGTACGTATGGAGCCACAAACTTGATATCCTCCGGTGTCACAAAATCACGTCCCTGCAAAAGCGCATAAGCCTTCGAAGTCTGCAACATTGCCACGGACGCACGTGGAGAAGCCCCCAGATATACAGCTTTACTTGTACGCGTCTGCTGTACAATCAAGGCGATGTACTGAAGCAATGTACGGTCTATAAACACCTGCTTCATCAGACTACGAAGCGACAAAAGCTCCTCTTTAGTAATAGCCGGGGTAATGTCCTCCAGCTTCACAAATGCAGCATTCGTATGGTGACGCTCCAGAATATTCACTTCTTCATCCAATGAGGGATAATCCATCGTCAGCTTCATCAGAAAGCGGTCAAGTTGTGCTTCGGGCAATTTATAAGTCCCCCTCCTGCTCCACCGGATTCTGTGTAGCCAGAATCGTATAAAGTTCTCCCATCGGATAGGTCGCTCCATCAATGCTGACCTGACGCTCTTCCATAACCTCGAACAAGGCAGCCTGTGTTTGGCAGGAGCACGATTTATTTCATCTACCAGTACAATATCAGCAAAGATCGGACCGCGATGGAAATCAAAATCATTGGTTTTCATGTTGAATACCGTTGTACCCAGCACATCACTCGGCATCAAATCCGGAGTAAACTGGATGCGGCTGAAATCTGCATCGACCAGACGGGCAACCAGGCGTGCCAACAATGTTTTCGCCACTCCCGGCACTCCTTCTATCAGCACATGCCCATTTGCCAACACAGCGGTCAGCACCAAGTCCACCATCTGTTCCTGCCCTACAATGACGGAAGCAATCCGGTCTTTCAACTCTTGTATCTTCTCGGAAAAGAGAGTTAGATCCACCCGTTTTTCTGTATTCTCTTCCATAAACTTCTTCTTTATATATGATCGATTATTTCATTCATTTTATCAATAAACTGCTTCATTTGCTCCGCAGTTATCGTTTGCCCTCCATAAATCACCGGTCTGACCGTACGGATAAACTTACCGATTTCTTCCGCACTCATGCCGGTCTTCTGAGCAATCCTATCGAAAGAGCGTTCATCATCCGCCACGTCTTCCACATCCACCTGGATTTCTCTTCTCAACTCTTCGGCAAAGTAAATATACTTTTTATGAACCAAATCGGCATGGTCTTTCTTCTGAAAATAAAGCGTACCGATCAGTTCCGTAAACTCCATGGATTTATTTTCCGGTTCATGAATCACAGGTATCACACGTTGTCTTCTTCGCGCAGTAAATGTCATAAAGAGCAGAATGGCAATCATTGTCAGATACAAAGCCCAGCGAAGCGGTCGTTGCGAAATAAAATAGCGGAAAGGAGACATCTGTACCTGTGCAGCTTCCTCCAGATATCCCTCTGTGCGTATTATCGGAAACTCTCCCATCTGAGACAGCAGACGGAAAATATAAGCTGCATTCTTTCCGTCCAGTACACCATAATTGGTAAAAAGCAGCGGAGTAGAAACCAAAATAATTTCCCCTTTTCCCCACGAACAAGACATGGCAACCGGAACATTGCAAAGGGTATCCACTTGCAATGAATCAAACTTCACCCCAAAGTCATATCTGAATTCATCTGATGAAATAGATTTCTCCGCCAACACTTTCACAGAGAGCGAGTCCTGCCAGAAATAAGAGGAACACAATTGCGGATAAAAACGAAAGATCCGCCGGGGATAGACAGTAGAATCTCCTACCCAATGCAAACTATCCTTCGACAACAATGAAGCGGCATACTTTCTCAACACAATCGGATTAAAATAAGAGTAGCTACTCTCAAACCCCAGTGTATCCCGTAAGTTTCCTGTAAATGAATTACTCACCAACATTATTTTATTTCCCCGCTCCGCCCCTTTCAACAAGGCATTCACATCTACATCTGTCAGAGCCAGATGATTGTTAACAACCAATATCGCCCGGCGGGAAACCGTATCTTCCTGCTCCAACTGATAAAAGGTTTTCCCGGATACCGAATATCTCATCGGCAATGAAGCAGAGAGTAAACTATCAAAAACAGCACATCCGAAAGGCTGTTTATCATAGTGGCTAAAAGTAGGAGTCCATACGAATTTCTTCGGCAACCGACATTCTATTGCAAACATCAGGACCAGAAAGGATACGATACAGATGATAAACCAATGGCTTCCTCTCATACAGCGCCTCCTTTCTTCACCTCTTCCTGCAAAGACTGCATGACATGAAACAATGCTTCCGTAGCTTCAAAATTTCCATAACGCACTCGCAGGAAATGATTGGTCAATTGTCGGAAAGCGGGCATCCGCACTTCATAAACATATTGTGTAGGCGTTTTGTAGAGCTGCCAGTCTATACGCTTTTCATCACTGAGTTGTTTCAACGTCTGCAAATACAGCAATCGTACCGCTTCCCGGTAATCACTACGCGAAAGCGCGTCAGCAATACCTCGCGCAAAGTCAACTCCATAAATAGTGTCTTCTTCCACTGCATAAGGCAAAGCATTTTTACGGGAAATCATGAATAACTCCGGTCGCTTCTTGTAAACGAACCAGATTATCAAAATTAAAAGAAGGATAGCAATGCCTATCAGAATAAGCTCCGAGTATTCCTCAGCAAAATGGCTGCCGAATATTTTTTGCAGAATCTTTCCAAACCACCTGTTGAACCATTCAAACACATTAATATCAGGAGCCATCAACTCACGGCCATAGTCATACGCCGGATCAGATTGCCACACGGCAAGCTGGGTAGTATCACATACCAATGTATCAGCCGGAGAAGTTATCATTTATACAATTCTGTTTTTAGAGCTTATCAAAATTATCGATATCACTTTCCACCATGATATTGTCCACCTTTTCCGAAGCATGCCCGTACTGATACGCCAGACCTACAAGTGAAAAGATCATAGCAAGATAAGCACCGAATGCCTGGACAATGGCCAACAGATAAAGCATGAAATTATATCCTACCGATACCGTAGCCTCACTGCCTCCACTACTCATTGCAAATATGGATTTCACAATAGTACCTATATACCAGGGCATCATCGTCACTCCCTGCAAGATACCGGCAATCAAACCCATAATAAGGGAAATCAGGAAAATACCTCCCCACGTAGCAAAGCCCAGACGAAAAGTCTTCTTCAAAGATTCCATAACGGAGATATCTCAAAGAGATAAATCGGTGCCCAAAGAGCAAATGGTACAGCCAAAATAATCACAAACGGAATCACCAGAAACAGGACAGGCCAAAGCAATGCCGCCATAAGTCCCATAATCACCCCTAAAAGTACCATTAAGACCAATCCGAAAAGAGTCATCACAACCAATCTTTTCACATTACGGAGCAACATCGGCCTCAACATCCCCAAAGTTACGCCTTGCAGACGTTCGTCACGTTCGTTGTAGGTTCGGATCAATGCATAAATCAAAGAAGTCAGCGCAATCGTTCCGATCAAAAAAACAAACATGTACAAACTATAATAAGAAAAGAATGACATCATTAGAGATGCATCAGAAGATACACCGCCACCTGATAAATCAGTCAGCATCGCTATATATCCCATCAGTCCGTTCAAACTCAACGCTTGAATAAGACAAATCGGTAAAAGCAGATACGTAGTAAATTTCAGCATCAGCTTCCAGTTTTCTTTTATAAAATCAAAAGACGCACTCAGTTTCTCACCGAAATTACGTTTTACATACATTGCGATTTTAGGCTTTTGTGATTCCATGTCGTTTTCTATTAGGTAGATAAATATAGTAGAATAAAATAAATGTCAGGGATGTAAGGATCAGGCCGAGTCTCAACATATCCGGCAGTTGGGTATGGCGTGTGAGAAAACCCTCAATAAAACCTGCCATAATAAACACAGGGACTGTCCCCACTACAATTTTCAATCCTCTTTTCGCTCCTCTTTTAAAAGATTCCAGTCTTGAATAAGTTCCGGGGAAAAGCCATCCGTTACCTAAAGCCAAACCGGCAGCGCCGGCTACAATGATAGCCCAGATTTCGAGCGTTCCATGCAACCAGATGGCAAGCATAGAATCCCAAAGCAAACCGTGCTGATAAAAGAATGTCTGGAAAGCTCCCAACATGACTCCATTACTGAAAAGCATATAACCTGTACCAAAACTGGTCAGTATCCCCATTGCGAAGCAGTTGAAAGAAACCATAATATTATTCAACGTGATTCCCAAAAACATCGGAACCTCAGATGAGCTATTGTACACCGCCATGGGTTCGCCATTCGCAATATTGTCCAACGTCATGTCTACATAAGAATTCCCCATAATCAGGCGGACAAAATCTGGATCAGCGGCAGCGGATATAACACCGACCAAGGCACTCACTATAAAAATCAGGAATGAAACCAGCAATTCCCGGCGTGCATCGTGCATAACCTGAGGAATTTCCTTCGTCCAGAAAGTGATGACTCTCGACCATTTCTCACGCTTGTTCCGATAAATTTTATTGTGTAAAGCAGAAGCGAGATTATTCAGATAGATAGTAATACGGGAAGTCGGGAAATGCGTTTGCGCAAATGCCAGATCGGCAGTAAGATCCGTATACACATCGGCAAGCCGGTCAGGAGACGAGTTTGTGGCTTGCTCCACCACGCCTTCGGCTTCTTTCCATTTTTCTATATTCCGACGAATAAACGTTACTTCTTTCATAATTTTACTGACTTCGAATGAGTTTTGTCTGAAATCAATAACAAAAGTAAGAGAATAATGATATATTTGCAACGAAATACTTAGAAATATTCAATCAGCAATGGCAGAATCTACTATTCTTACAGGGCAATTTGTCCGCATCAGCCAGACGCCCGCCAGTATTGGCGAGCGAATCATTGCTTTGATTATTGATTACGTTCTGATTGGATTCTATATATTTTCAACTGTAACGGTATTATCCAAGCTCCGCCTGCCTTCGGATTTCACTATGATTTTCTTCCTGGCGGTAATCTATTTACCGGTGCTGTTCTATTCTTTTCTATGTGAGATGTTCAATTACGGACAAAGCCTTGGAAAACGACTGATGAATATCCGTGTTGTAAAAGCTGACGGTTCCGTTCCGAGCATAAGTTCCTACTTACTCCGGTGGCTCCTCTTCCCTATCGATGGTCCGATTACCGGAGGTCTCGGACTATTAGTCGCTCTATTAACCAAAAACAGTCAACGGATGGGAGACCTTGCCGCGGGTACCATGGTTATCAAGGAGAAAAACTACCGCAAAATACATGTCAGCCTTGACGAATTTGATTATCTGACCCAGAACTACCAGCCTACTTATCCGCAAGCCGCTGACTTATCGCTGGAACAGATAAACGTAATTACCCGAACTTTACAATCCGGGAAAAAAGACCGCATACGGTACATTGCACAACTGACAAAAAAAGTTCAGGAACTTCTTTCTGTGACACCCCGTGAGAACAATCAGGAGAAATTTCTCCAGACCGTTCTCCGCGACTACCAGTATTATGCATTGGAAGAAATCTGATATCTCCCAAGCAATACGTAATTACACCACAACAAAGCTCTCCGATTTAAAGTTACTGTAGAATCTTCCGGAAGTTGCCGTAAACTTCAGTACACAATAGTCGGGATCAGTAACACCTTCTTTATAATACATGGTATCCCCGTCCTCCCATATCATTTCTTTACTGGCACTGTCCGTCAACACCTCTACCGTGCCACGCAGCATTGCTCCTCTATAAAACCTCGAATCACAGAAATACATACAGGCACGATTGTTTTCCCGGAATTGTGCAACACGCATCGATGAAGTATTTGTCGACAGATAAATCGTCTTTATCCCTTCCCGCTTCCGAGGTTGCAACATAGCTTTTACATTTGGGAAGCCTTCTTCATCCACCGAACCCAGGAAAGCGATTTTCAATTTATCAATCATATTCCCGATTGTTTTTTCCGCATCTCTCATTCTATTATTATTTTAATGATTATTGAATGAGGCAAAGATAAGGACACAACAGAAAACCGGCATAACAAAAACAAAGGGAGAAATAGTACTTTTTACGGTTTATGCATACTCCGGTAAACCAAAGGGGTCTCACCCGTACATTGGCGAAAGCATCGCACAAAATAAGAAACAGTAGAAAAATGAAGTTCAAATGCAATCTCCGAAACAGGAAAATCGGTATAGGCAAGCAGTCTTTTCGCCTCCTCCATAACCTTATTCTGAATATATTGCTTCGCACTCATTCCCATAGCTGAATTTATAATCTCATTCAGGTAATTGGGAGTGATACAAAGTTTGTCTGCATAATGCCGGACAGAATGGTGTTCTCTCATATCTGCCCCAACTAATTCAATAAATTTACTGATATGTGTACCACCCGCTTCTTTGTTCCCCTCTTCCATCGAAATCAGATTCTGATAGGCTCGGTTCAGTAACATCAGCGCCTCGTAAAGATATGCCCTCAACACATGTACATCGTCCTGTCTGTATTGATCTATTTCTACCTTAATATCATGCAAAAGCTGAAGCATACGCTTATAAAGTTCATCGGGCAAGTGCAATCCGGATGCAGTTTTTTCCATCTTGAAGAATGGGAGATGCTGCACAAACAGAGGATCTTTAAAGAAGGAGGACAAGAAGTCATCTTCAAAAATCAGAGCATACCCATTTACAATCCGACCGGTATCCCAATTCCGCACCTCACCCGGTTTGGAAAAGAAAACATCACCGGGAACAGCCTGATATGTCCGGTTATCAATAGAAAAACTCCCTTCCCCTTCTGTTACAAAAGTAATGTCATAATAAGTCAACGTGTGTACGGCGCTTTCAGCCAGGAACCTCTTTACATATTTCAGTTCTACCACATCTATCAGAAGTTCACTTCCATACTTATTCTTATAGAATGTATACCGGGGAATTGAGTTTTTCATCTTATCAGTACTAAATTTATTTATTTACAAACTTAAATTCATGCTCATTATATCTGTTGCCAACATTGGGATACTTTTGCAACAGCTTTTCTATATCCGCCATATCCTGAACTGACAAATCCACATCAACCGCCCGAACGTTCTCTTCCAAATATTTCATCCGCTTAGTACCCGGTATCGGAATGATATTCTCACTTTGTGCCAGTATCCAGCTTAATGCAAGTTGGGCAGAAGTGACACCTTTCTCCGCAGCCATACCGGCCAAATCAGTAGCCAGACATTGGTTATTTACCCAATGCTCACCAGTGTATCTCGGCAAATGCCTACGAAAGTCATTTTCACCCAATGTCTCTACACGGATTGCATTGGCAACCAGCCCCCTACCCAATGGTGAGAAAGGAACTAACGTAACTCCCAGTTCCTTGGTCAGTGGCAGAATTTCTTTCTCCACATCGCGGGTCAGCAGAGAATATTCACTCTCTACAGCGGCAATAGGATACACAGCGCAAGCTCTTCGCAAGGATTCGGGCGAACACTCACTTAAACCTAAATATCGGACTTTACCTTCGCGCACCAGTTCAGCCATTGCTTCCACAGTCTCTTCAACCGGAACAGCAGGATCTATCCGATGAGCATAATACAAATCAATGGTTTCTATTTTCAATCGCCTCAGGCTGTTTTCTACAGCTTGTTTAATATACCGGGGAGAACCGTCCACATAACTTTCACCACCACCAAATACACTGCCTTGATTATTACGTAAACGAAAGCCGAACTTTGTAGCAATAAAAATCCGGTCTTTTTTTTCACTTACCATCTTCGAAAGCAGTTCCTCATTGGCTCCATTCCCATACACATCAGCCGTATCCCAAAAGTTTATGCCCAATTCCAAGGCACGGTGCAACGTTGCGATACTCTCTTTTTCGTCCGCCACTCCATACGCAGCACTCATTCCCATACAACCCAGTCCGATAGCGGAAAGTTGCACATCTGTTTTACCTAATTTTCTATACTTCATAATTTTAATATTTCATTTCGGTGCAAAGTTAGGTGTTAGCGTACGGACGGATGAGTACTATTCAAATCATCCTTTGTACAAATCAAATAGTTACCTTACCCCTGACTTCAGTCGGCGACTTACCTGTATGTTTACGAAAGAACTTACTAAAGTAAGAAACAGACTCAAAGCCCAGTCCAAATGCCATTTCTGAAATAGAAAGATTGCTATGTTGCAGATATTGAACAGCTTCTTTTACGATTCTTTCTGCAATAAGTACTGAGGTCGTTTTTCCTGTCGTTTCTTTAATAACCTTATTCAGATGGTTCACATGCACAGACAACCGATTGGCATAATCAGTCGGCGTACGCAGAACTAATGCAGCACGGGGATAATCTATCGGAAATTGCCTTTCCAGTAACTCCATAAACAATTCTGCAATACGCTGTGAAGCATTCGGATGCGATTCATACTGATTAGCATCCTGCATCCTCATGGCCGTATGTATCAGTAAATGAAGATAACAACGCAACACATCAAGTGTACCTGTGTAACCGGATTGTATCTCTTCCTGCATCTGAGCATATATATTTTGTACTTTCATCAGTTGAGATTCATCCAGGAAGAAGACTTTGTCACCCGTCAGTTTAAATAAAGGTGTATTCGCCAAAGAGCCGTTCTTCTCTTCGGATTGCACAAACTGCTCATTAAAAATGCAAAACATACCCCTCTGCTCTTCACTGACAGACTCCCAAGCATAAGGCACAAGAGGATTGGAAAACAGCAGCGCCGGACGATCTACCAGAATCCATTTATCAGCATAATATAATTTCCCAATACCCATGATTAAAGTTACTTTATAGAAATCCCGATAGCTAAATTGCACAGTACCGAAATTGCACCGGCGGGAGAAGATATTGAAATATTCTTTCCCTTTAGAATAAGTTGCATCCAGTTTCGGATCGCAACGTTGTATTCTCTTGTAGAATTGAGGAATTGTTTCAGCCATTATCCAAGTCTCACTAAATGATACACCGTCCCCCTATTCGTCTTCTTGCAAGGGATATCCAATTTCTTCAGCGAACGGCCGAAGTGCCCTATTTTGCTGACCGACAGTTTATCGCGGGTTTTCTGCTGTAGATAATTGAATATCTCCATTGCGGTCAGCCATTCCCCTTCCCGTTCTTCTTCCGTCACCCGGAAATAACAGTGGAAAAGCTGTTCGAGCGGACTGACCTGTTCAAAATCCCGGTTGGTCTCTTTCAGGATAGCTTCGTCCTCATCATTCAGCCAGTAGCGCTCACCTTTATAAATGGCATCCATGGCTTGAGCATACAATTGCTTGTAATTGATGGTGACATTCGTATCAATAGGTGCAGTCACTTCGATACAGATAAAACGGCGGCTACCGCTGGGATCGGTAAGCAGGTCCATCTGATTACTAGTACCGATAAACGAGGCATAACGGCGCACTTCCTGAATGGTAGCACCGTAAGGTTTCCGCAAATTTGCCACAGGTTTCTGCAAAAGATGTTTCAGAAAGCCCTGCTGATTAGAGCTAATCTGATCAAACTCATCCAAGTTCACCAACAGAAAACGCCCCAGATAACGCTCCGCATCCTGTTTGCTCTTAAAATCAAGACTATCCGTATATCCGAAACGCAGTTCAGGCGGCAAAATAATGCGACAATAGGTAGATTTACGATACCCCTGTGCCCCAACCAGCAATGGCGACGTACTGTTTCCATGTTGGCGGTCGAGCCCACGCCAGTGGGCCACCATACTGAGAAACCAGCGATAAAACAACTCCCGCCAATGCGGATTATTGCATGGCACAAGATTGGCAAGCGCCCGGATGCGGTCTTTTCCGTCCCAACGCCCCACACTGCAAAGGTATTCTTCAACAGGATTGTACAAAGACACATACTCTGATGTCAGATAACGCTCCACGTCACGGTCCCAGGCACGAATCCCCTCTTTCAGGGCATTAATCGCCACCGTATTGCGTACCCTCCGATCCACCGGTCTGAAATAGAAATGAATGGAATTCCGCTGACGGTATTCCAGATCGTTCAACACCGTGTTGTAACGAAACTCATAGCGCCGTTCCATAAACTCTTCCAGGCGCAGAGCGGTATCCTGCTCCGGAGTCAAAATAGTTTTAGAGCCAAAGCCCTTAGACTCTTGGTAAATATTATGAACCATAGCACGTACCGTTTGCTGCTCCGCCTGTGCATAATAATGAATAATCGTCTGCCTCACAACTTCCTCTTCCGGTATGCCCGCCTTGTAGCAATACTCCGCAAGGCGGACAAGCAACGGTTGGAGATTATTTCCCCGTCGCCAGTTCTCCATATCCCGGAGCGCCTTATCGAGAGCGGTTTCAAAAAGCATGGTGAAGGTCTGCGATGTTTCAAAACCCGGTTCCAGCCTCAGTAACGGATTTTTCTCAGCCAACTGCCGTTGCCGGAAGGTCTGTTCTCCGGGCATGGAGAATGGCTGTTCCAGACAGAAAGGTACTGCATGAGGATTGTATCCGGGATGTTCATCGAGCGTCATCCGGCAGCTTTGCATCAGTGAGGGCTCTTTCAAGGCAATGGGAAACGGGAACAACGGTTGATAGCAACTCACCGCCAAGCGATAGGCATGGGCATGAAACAATGCGGCTTCCTGTTCACGCTTCGGTAAGTTTCCATCCGGCAAGGCGAAACACACCCATATTTTCACACTCTTTCCGCTGGAACCGCAAAAAGCAGCAAACGTCTGAGGAAGCAGCATCGCCTGACGTTTTACCAGTTCAGCTTCCGCCAGTCCAGCCAGCTTCTTCACTTCAAGCTGAACCAGACCATTGTATCGTTTCATCCTTCGCCCTCCGTCTTTAGTCCGGGCGCACTCCACGGCAGGATAGACACGTGGAAGTTTGTCAATATGAGAGAATGCGGATTCAGTACCTTCCAACTGAGGGATGATAGTCCGTAACCCCGTCACATACCCGTCTCTGGTTTCCGTTTTCATCTTCTCCATCAGCACGTCGGCATCATAAACGGTCATCATCTCTCTGCCTGCATCTTTGTCATGTCTTATTGAAGTGATTTTCATATCATTATCTGTTTTGAATTTTATTTATATAGTATAATTCCTTTAAAGAGTTACAAAGATACTGCTCCAAAAAGCGAAAGTCAAGTATTTAAGCATATAATTCTGCATTTATTTCAAAAAAGTTCAGCTCATACATTTTGCAGTAAAAGCTTCAATAATAATTGAGAAATAAACAGGGAATCACTTGACTTAGCCCTGCTTATTTTGTATCTTTGTAGTAAGTCCTATTGGGTGTTAACCTTGGTCAACAGGCCGTGCAATGGAGGTCAACAAGCCGAGCAACCAACGTTGACAAGCCTGTTGACCAAGGTTAATACCCAATCATTCCTAAGGGTAAAAGGGATGTTCCTTAGGAGGAAACAGAATAGTCCCTAATGTAAAACAAATTAATACCTTATAATTAAAACAAGCAACTATGGCAATCTTATTTGAATGGTACGAAAACCCGGTGGCTCCCAACCAGCCACAAGAAGAAACGAAACTTCATGCACGCATCACGCTGAACGGAAAGACAGGAACCGACCGGTTACGACGCAAAATCCAGGAACGTTGTTCACTGACGGAAACGGATGTGTCCGCCGTGCTCGACGCCCTGTCTCATGCAATGGGGGAAGAACTGGCGGAGGGCAGGCAGGTACATCTGGATGGTATCGGTTACTTCCACCCTACCCTGACCTGCACGGAAGAAATAAAAGAAGATACAAAACGGAAGAATACGAAAGTAAGGCTGAAAGGCATCAAATTCCGGGCGGATCAGGAACTGAGAAGTGAAATCGGAAATGTGAAACTGAAGAATATAAAACACAACGGACACTCCAACAAATTATCGGATGAAGAAATAGACAGCCGACTAACCATCTACTTCAGTCAGCACCACATGATGACAAGAAGTGACTTCCAAAGGGTATGCGGCATGATGAAATCGACTGCAATGGGGCATATCCGCCGTTTACGCGGGGAAGGAAAGCTAAAAAACATCGGATTACAGAACCAACCGATATATGCGCCAAATGTGGGATATTACGGTATAACAGAAGAAGTTATGATGTAAAAATGTAAAAATCCGGCGTGAGAGTAAGCGGTTTACCCTCACGCTGGATTTTTACTCTCACCCACACATAATATTCTAATTATCAATAAGATATTTTAGCAGTGAGGGTAGTGAGAGTAACCTGAACCAACTTTTTATTGAATCTCTGAGCAATCATTAAATTATTGTTAATTACCCTTTCATACATCGAACCATGTTTCAAAGATTATGTTGTTACAAATGAACAGCAACCTTAATTATGAATTTAAAATAATGAATTATGAAGAAGAAAATTAAATTTTTAAAGAAAGAATCGCTGTTACGTTAATGAACGGGATTCGAGAAAGAGTAGATTATATGATTAAACTAACTTTAAACTTAACAAAGATCAAAGCAAACAAGAAATCTGCAACCTAACCCTCCCGCTTTATTCCTGAAAAGAGCAAACAAATAAACTACTTCAGGGCATGTTATATTTTATTGTATCAACTATTAATGCATTTCAATTATGAAAAAATCAATTATTTTATCAGCATTTGTTTTAGCAGCATTGGCTGCAAATGCCCAGACTACCGTACAAGGCAGCAAATTCACAGACAATTGGTCTATAGAACTAAAAACCGGTATTATAACTCCTGTAAGCCACAGCGCTTTCTTCAAGAATGCCCGCCCGGCTTTGGGAATTGAGCTTACCAAGCAACTTACCCCTGTTTTCGGACTGGGAGTTCAAGGCATGGGATATATAAACACTTCGAACAGTAAGACAGCTTTTGATGCCTCAGACCTTAGTTTATTGGGTAAGGTTAACCTGATGAACCTGTTCGCAGGCTATACAGGTACTCCGCGCATATTCGAAGTAGAGGCCGTAGCCGGTGCGGGATGGCTGCACTACTACATGGACGGCCCTGGAGATGTGAACTCCTGGTCCAGCCGTTTCGGAATGAATTTCAACTTCAATCTCGGAGAAGCTAAAGCCTGGACGATAGGAGTCAAACCGGCATTGGTATATGATATGCAAGGCGACCACAACCGTAGCCGATTCAATGTAAACAATGCCGCCTTTGAACTAACAGCAGGTGTAGCTTACCACTTTGGTGGTAGCAACGGAAGCCATCACTTTACCTTGGCTAAACTCTATGATCCGGCCGAGATTAGCGACCTGAACAATTCTATCAATAATCTTCGCTCACAAGTGAATGAGAAGAACGGTCAGATCAATATTGACGCACAGAAGATCAGCGCACTACAACAAGAAGTAAACAACTTACAGAACCGGGTAATCCCTGTTGAGACGGTAGTGGAGACCAGCCGTATTCCGGAATCCATCATTACTTTCAGACAAGGTAGATCTACAGTCGATGCCTCTCAGTTGCCAAATGTGGAACGTGTGGCTTCTTACATGAAGAAATACGCAAATACAACAGTGGTGATTAAAGGCTACGCTTCACCGGAAGGTAGTGCTGAAGTCAATGCAAGAATAGCTAAAGCACGTGCCGAAGCCGTAAAGACAATCTTGGTCAATAAGTATAAAATCAGCCCGTCACGTATTACTGCCGAAGGTCAGGGAGTGGGTGACATGTTCACAGAACCAGACTGGAACCGGGTTAGTATCTGCTCTATTATTGAAGATGCCAAATAAACAAGGCTAAAAAAATAGAGTAAATTCATGTAATGTAAGGGTTATCTTCTTGAAGAGGATAACCCTTTTTATTATGACATTACAGTCAGCCAGCGATTAATATTGCGTTTCTCAGCACTGAATTCCACACCAAGTTTTATCACTTCCCGTCCATCAGCCTGATAAGGTATCAAATAATCTTTCTCATCAATTTGCTTCAACGCAGCCTCCGCAGTATCATGCAGTTTAAATTCGAAGACGTAAATGTATTGAGGAGTTTTCACTACAGCATCTGCACGCCCTCTGGCACTTTGTACTTCAACTTGAGTAAACTGTCCCATCAATTTAAAAACAAGATAGAATACAACTTGATAGTGACGTTCAGTCTGTTCATTCAGTTCGTAAGGAAAGTCGGCAAAGAAAGCTTGCAAGCGGGTAAGAAAAGCATCATAATCACCACTCTCCAGTTCGTTGACAAATTTACCGATATAAAACCCCTGATCGTCATTTATCACTCCGGTATAGAACGGCACAAGGAAATTAATAAAACCATAACGTACTTCGTCATTGGGAAATTCCAACAGATAACTACGAAAACGCTCATTAAAGCCTTTGATTGTCAGATAGCCGCTTTGATAAATCAGCGGAATAGGATTATTGGAATCCACCCGATATTCGGAAAATACGGAAGAAGGGGCTTCAATGCCATTGAGCAAAGTACGCAAATCATATTTTGTTTTTTGCAAGATGTGGACGAGGAAAGTCGGAGTACCGGTCTGAAACCAGTAGTTGTCGAACTTATAACCGTCAAATACATTGAGCACACTGAATGGGTTAAAGACACCTTTAGCAAACTCGCAGAAATGATAACCATCATACATAGATTTCATTCTCTGCAGAGTTTCTTCCCAAATCAGCCCATTGGCTTCTGCCAGACATTGAAGTTCCGGAGTAAAAACATCGACTAATTCCTGTTCAGTAATACCGCAAAGTGTGGCATACTGAGGCTTCATGCTGATATCATTTAGCTGATTCAGATCACTGAACACACTGACTTGCGAAAATTTCGTCACTCCCGTAATGAAGACAAAACGCAAATATCGATCGACACTCTTCAACACACCGTAAAAAGCTTTCAGAGTTTTGCGATAATCTTCCAATAACTCGTCATCACCGTCAAGGGCTTGTAACAAAGGTTTGTCGTATTCATCTATCAGGACAACCACACCGCAGCCGGCTTGTTCGCTAGCACGACGGATGATGCCGGAAAAGCGTCCGGAAAGAGTAATTTCGTCAGCACCTTTACCATATTGAAGTTCCCACAGTGTCAGTTGACGACCGAGAATATTATGCAGCCGTTCCAGTGAGTCATACTTTTCCGCATTCAAGTCCAAGTGCAGCACCGGAAACTTCTTCCATTCCGTCTCCAGCTGTTCGATAGCCAGCCCTGTGAACAGTTCTTTTTTTCCTTCAAAGTAAGCCTCGAAAGTAGACAAAGCAAGCTCTTACCGAAACGACGGGGACGGCTCAGGAAGTAAGGGATTGCTGCAGAAGCTATCTTCCACACAAATTCGGTTTTATCTACATACAGATAGTTACCTTCCCGAATCTTTTCAAACGTCTGTATCCCGATAGGAAGTTTACGCAACTGTGCATTATATACCATTGCCATACACTTTTCTTTTTAGTCGTTCAAAGATAATCATTATTTCCATAGCATCTTTCCCCCGACATATCAAAGTTGGTATTTTTTATCTATTCTATTATTTAAAGTATCCTACAGGATGATTCAGCATAGGAATCTGACTATCTTTCAGTTTTAATACTTTCTTCAACTGAGTGGCATCCATCGAACCTCGTGGCACTGTAGCCAATTTGGCATTAGCACAGAATAAAGAGATATTCTGCGAAACGATACCAACATCCATAGCTCCAACCACCTGATTTTGTGGTTTCTGAGCATCGCCAAAAAGGGAAACATCACTGACCAGTACCAAAGATACCGGAGCCGCTTTTACAAAAGTCTGACCACCTGCAACAGCATCGCGATGATCTCCTTCAGAAACCAGATTTAACTGATGATTTTTCGCATCGTACACATAGCTCCCTTCGGGTAATATCACGTATACATCTACATCCTGCTTATTCAAAGCCGATGGAGCTGTCCGCTTTCCAGACTCCGGACGATTGATTCCGTTAGCAGCCCACAATAAATCCGACAAGTCAGCAAGGCTCAATGCTTTCGAAGCATATTCACGTGTAGACTGACGTTCAGACAATGCTTTCATTACCGTACCGGCACGATTCAAATTGGGCTTGGGTAACTTAACTACCTTATCAGCAGCAGAAGCAGCCACTGAAAGCACTAAACAAACTAACAATAGTTGTACTTTTCTCATAACTGTGGTATTTTAAAAGTTAAGAGGCAAATATACAAAAAAGATGGTATTGATTCAATCCTCCATTACAAACTTCAACGTATAGACTTAGCGATTTCTTCCATATGTGTATCATCCGTTCCGCAACAGCCGCCAAATATCCTAAAATCATATTCTGATTTCAATTTCATCATACCTTCAGCCAAGTCGGCAGGAGAAGAAGATTGCAGATCAGCGGAACCGTCCAGTTCACTATAAGACAAAGCGGAAGTATTGGCCTGAATACCGATAAACCGCGTCCGGACAGCCTCGGTTTGGTTGAAGTTGTGCGCAAGAGCTTCATAAACGATGCAGGGATGTACACAGTTTGTCATATAGCACACCGGTTTGCGAGATACATTATCGTCGATAAAGCGGATAGCATAGTCGATGGTATGCCCATCAATAAGTTTCCCGTCTTTTTGGATGGTAAAACTAATGATATAGGGGATTCCGGTATCGGACATAGCCCTCGCCATACCCGTTGCCTCAGCCAACACAGGCATAATTCCTGCATACAAGAAATCTGCTTTCGCAAGTTTAAATAGTTGCGCCTGCCAATGATGAAAGTCGCGAGCTTCCTCAATGTTCAGAGCACCGGCGCCTGTATAAGCATCTCCTTTACACCCCATCAGACCGCCAATATACATTTCAATATTTGATGTCTCCTTTATCTTACGGAGGAACCTGACATTATCCTCAATAATAGCCTCATCATATCCGGCCTGAATAACTTGCTGCTTATTGGCCCGTCTGGTTGGAGTGGTAGCCAAGAACGGTAGATTGTATTTTTCAGCAATCTCCATATAGCCCCGCCAAAGAGTTTCCAATGCCACCCGCCCCTGTTGACTATAAATCAAATCAGCCATAGCTACACTGCCATTGATGGTGAGACCATACTCACGCTTCAATCGTTCTCCCAATGCCCCTTCCATCAGAACTGAAGAATGAGAGGCTATGCAAGTTTCAAAATCCATACAAGTCGGTTTTATATATTACTCGCAGGTATGTGATACCTGTTGCCGCAAAGTTACAGAATCTTTCCCGGCTTTAAGAATACGGATCAAATGATTTCCGGTAAAAACAGAAAACTCTTCTCTTCGAAAAATCTGAAAAACAGAAAAAAAGCATTATACTTGCAATCTAAAAACACACTAATAGCTGACTAAGATTATCATGTTATTAAATCTAACAGAAGAACAAATCATACAATTAGCCCCGGATGCAGCCTCCGTAAAAGCCGGAAAAGGGTTGGCGACAAGAGCCAAGTGGGTGTTGCTGGAACACAGTGACCGTGCTATCTGGGGGCATTGCCAGGGAAGCGGGAAAACTCCATACCAGACCGTAATCGATACAAAAAACGTAGCATTCAAATGTTCCTGTCCCAGCCGGAAGTTTCCATGCAAGCATGGATTGGGACTCTTATTTCTATATGCCGCACAGGCAGAGCAGTTCAAAGAAGCGGACGAACCGGAATGGGTGACTTCCTGGCTTTCCAAGCGGGAAGAAAAAGCCGAAAAGAAGGAACAGAAAGCCAAAAGCGACACGCCTGTAGATGAAGCTGCACAAGCCAAACGCCAGGCTATGCGCCACCAAAAGGTGCTGAACGGTATTGATGAACTGGAGATTTGGCTGAAAGACCTGCTACGCAACGGGTTAATCAATATACCGGAACGGGCTTATACTCTTTTCGACGGTATTGCCCGCCGTATGGTAGACGCCCAGGCTCCCGGACTTGCCAATCGGTTGAAAGTCATTCAGGAAATAAACTTCTACGAGGAAAGTTGGAAATACAAGTTAACCGACCAACTCGGAAAACTCTACCTCCTGATGAAGAGTTACCGGAACCTGGACCTGCAACCGGAAGAGTGGCAACAGGAAATCCGCACACAGATAGGTTATCCGCAAGCAAAAGAGGATGTGCTGGCGGGTGAAACAATTACCGACCAGTGGCTGGTACTCCATAAGAGAAGTCAGAAGATAAACGAGCTGAATAATGATATTTACTGGCTATACGGATGCCAGAGCAATCGTTTCGCCATCTATCTCAGTTTCACAGCTCCCGGAACCTTGGCGGAATTCAATCTTGTTCCCGGAAGTACCTACGACGGAAAACTCTGTTATTATAAAGGAGTAGGCAGTCTTCGAGCCTTATTCAAAGAATGTGAATTATCCGAAGAAGCGGTTATCCCGCATTTCTGTGCGAATCTGCAAGAAGCAACCGCCCGATACAGGGAAGCCCTGCAACAGAACCCATTTGCCGAAAATGTACCCGTATTAGTAGAAAATCTGCGACTGGCTGTTCAAGGGAAACAACTCTGTGTGCAGGATGCAAACAATGAACTGATGCCTGTGCAGATGCAAGACATCACCCGAACAGACATCCTGTCCGTCACGGGTGGAAAGCCGTTTGCCGCCTTCTTTCTGGCAGACGCCAATTGCTGGGAGCTAAATTCAATGTGGTATCAATCTGACTATTATATTTGGAGAGATGAACGTAACTGAACCAATCATTAATGCAGCCTTATTGGGAACCGCTGCCAAAGAATTCATTCCAAACGGTTTACCGGAAACTCTGGAAGAAAACTTCCGACTGCTGCAAGAAGAGCGAAGATGCGGAAGACGCTTTCTATCAGTTTTCAGCCCTGACTTTCGCCTACAGCCGTGCCGGAATGGAACCGTTACCTACCGGAAAAGCTATCACCATGAATGAAGCTCCGGATGACAGTCTGCCCTATTTCGACCGGAATATCGGCGACCTGCTGATTCAGATGGTCAATGAACAAAACCGGCATCTTTTATTATATGCTTACCGGAAAGCTGCCCGGTGCAACAAGCTTATTCCGCCATTCTATCTGCGGACGCTAATCTCACATGCCTACGACCGCAATAATCCCGATAAGCACGAAGAGCAAGCACTGCTTTCTTCCTTAACAGGTAACCGTGGACGCTGGCTGCTTACCCACATGGAATTACCGGACTGGGGAGATACCGGAAACGAAACTTGGGAAACAGCCTCGCATGAAGAACGGAAGCGGATGCTGCAACGCCTGAGAAAAGAGAACCCCGGACAGGGACTTGCCTTGCTGCAAACCGAACTAAAAAATGAATCTGCCGCCCACCGCGACGAATTGATACAATGCCTGCGCACCAATCTGAGTAAAGCGGATGAAAACTTCCTGCAAGAGATTGCCACTACCGACCGAAGCAGTAATGTAAAAGAAACCGCCCGTCGCCTGTTATGCAGTCTGCCCGACTCGGAACTGGTAAAAACATACTGTGACCTGCTGCGTGGAAAACTTCATTATAAGATGTTACTGGGCTGGTCATACGATAAAATCACCTTTACACCTGAGATGAAGAAATTGGGCTTGGAAGAGGTCAGTTCCAACAAGAAAGAAAAAGATGAAGAGTTTCTGCTCCGCCAGCTCGCCGAACGTGTACCGCTCAGTTTCTGGGCAGAGTTCTACGACTGTTCACCGGAGAAAGCCGCCGCAAAACTGGCAAAGAAGCCACCGTTCGGTTCCTACTTCAACTTATGCCAGCCGATAGAAAACTTCGGTGACAATCTGTGGGCGTATCAAACCCTGAAAGAAGATTCAAATGAAGCCTACGCCTCTTCGCTGATGGGATTACTGACGCCGGCGCAACGGGAGGAAATCAACTTCCAGACAGACAGCAAGAGCAATTATATTCCCGAACCCTGGTATAATGCGGACGGGACGCAATGGGGAATAAAATTCTCCACACGAGCTTTACAAAGATTGTTCCACAGCAATTATTACTATTATCCGAAAGAGATGGCAGAACGCCTGTCGCTATACTTTCCTCCGGAGATGTTGCCCAAAGTGGAACAACAGGCAGTGGCATACGATGCCGACCATGCCATTGCCAAATTCTGCCGACTGACAGCGGAGTATATGAGAATGAAAGAAAAAATAAACAGCTTGTTTAATGACAATAAATAATACAAAACAATATGAGTACTTTACTTAGACAACATGCCGAACAGCAATTCGCAGAAGAGCTGCACGAACTGAAAAAGAATGAAACAAACTCTGTTCCCGAAAATTGGGAAATGTCTCCGCAATCGGTAGTCACCTACCTGATGGGTGGCAAACTGAAGAACGGATTTGAAGTTTCACCTAAATATATAGGTAACCGCCGTCTGATGGAGATAGCAGTAGCTACCCTGGTAACAGACCGCGCGTTGCTGCTATACGGACTTCCCGGTACGGCGAAAAGCTGGGTGAGTGAGCATATTGCTGCCGCCATTTCCGGTAACTCCACACTGATAGTGCAAGGTACTGCCGGAACAGGAGAAGAAGCCATCCGCTACGGTTGGAACTATGCCCGACTACTGGCAGAAGGACCCAGTGAAGGTGCACTGGTGCAAACCCCAATTATGAAGGCTATGCAGGAAGGTAAGATAGGACGTATCGAAGAGTTGACACGTATCGGCTCTGACGTGCAGGATACTCTGATCACGATTCTTTCGGAGAAAACACTTCCGGTTCCGGAGTTGAATAGAAGTACAAGCAATACGCGGTTTCAATATCATTGCAACAGCAAACAACCGCGACAAAGGAGTCAATGATCTGTCGAGCGCCTTGAAACGCCGTTTCAATACCGTTATTCTCCCTTTACCGGATACGATTGACGAAGAGATAGACATTGTACGCCGCCGCGTGGAAAGCTTTGAAAAGGTGATGCAACTTCCGGCAGAGAAACCTGCGCTTGAAGAAATCCGTCGTGTAGTAACCATTTTCCGTGAGCTGCGGCAGGGAGCTACCAATGATGGAAAGACAAAGTTGAAAGCACCCAGTGGTACATTAAGTACGGCCGAGGCTATCTCGGTGGTAAATAACGGTCTGGCCATGGCTGGTTATTTCGGAGACGGACAGATACATGCCGAAGACCTTGTTTCGGGTATTCTCGGAGCAGTGGTGAAAGACCCGGTACAGGATAAAGTGGTATGGCAGGAATACATGGAGACGGTAGTGAAGAACCGCGACGGATGGAAAGATATTTACCGTGCTTCAAGGGATATGATCTGATACCTCCCACTCCATCATACGAACTAAAAGATTAAAAGAATGGCAATTCACTTATTAGGAATAAGGCATCACGGTCCCGGTTCATGCCGGAACGTACTGGAATACCTGCAAAGCTTCAGCCCGATCTCATCTTGCTGGAAGGTCCGGCAGAAGCCGAGACTCTGCTTCCATGCGTGCTGAATGAACAGATGGAACCACCCGTCGCCTTACTCGCCTATCAACCCGACCAGCCACAAAATGCGGTGTTCTATCCATTTGCCGAATTCTCTCCGGAATGGCAGACGATAGTTTACGCCTTGCGGAACGAAGTACCGTTACGCTTCTTCGATTTACCACTGGTACATTCGATGGCGCAAAATCAGGAACCCAATAATACAACCGAAGAGCAACAGGAGGAGATTATCTCCACCGTATACAGAGATCCTTTTGACTATCTGGCAGAAGCGGCCGGATATACAGACGGGGAGTCATGGTGGGAAACTACCATCGAGCACCGTAAAGACAGTGCCGATGTATTTCAGGCTGTGAAAGAAGCCGTAACCGCATTGCGGGAGGAACTTCCCGAACATACCTCTCCCCGTGACCAGCTCCGCGAAGCCTGGATGCGTAAGATGATCCGCACGGCACAGAAAGAAAACTTCGAACGCATCGCCGTAGTCTGTGGTGCCTGGCATGTGCCCGCCCTCGAAAATATGCCTAAAGTAAAAGAGGATAACGAACTGCTGAAAGGACTGCCCAAAATAAAAATAGAATGTACCTGGATTCCCTGGACATACGACCGGCTTGCTTTCCGCAGCGGATACGGAGCCGGCATAGAATCCCCGGGCTGGTATCATTATCTTTGGCATCATCCGCAGGACGACGGTACCCTCTGGATCAGCCAGGCTGCTTCCCTTTTCCGCAAGAAGAATATGGATATCTCCGTAGCCCACGTCATCGAAACTGTGCGTCTGGCACAGGTGACGGCTGCTTTACGTAATCTCCCAGCCCCTTCACTGGCTGAGTTTAATGAAGCCATCACCACCGTCATGGGCTTTGGCGACGATATCCTTTTACAGATCATCAAGGAAGAACTTATCATCAGTAACCGTCTGGGGCGTGTTCCCGATGATGTACCCAAAGTTCCCTTGCTGGTAGATGTGGAAAAGACTCAAAAACGGCTGCGTGTTCCATTTACAGCCGAAATCAAAGAGCTGACTCTCGACCTTCGTAAACCGAATGATCTGGATAGAAGTATCTTCTTCCATCGCCTGCACCTGCTCGACATAGATTGGGCAATTCCGGGCGGTACTGACGGTAAAGGTACTTTCAAAGAAAAATGGACACTCTACCATAAGCCGGAACAGATTATAAGCATCATCGAAAAGGCTATCTGGGGAAATACACTGGAAGAAGCAACGCAGAAGTTTCTGCTCAAACAGACGAAAGAGATACGGCATATTCCGGAACTCACCCGGCTGCTCGACCGGGTAATCCCTGCCAATCTACCGGACTTAGTGGAAGCCATGACGGTGCAACTCGACCGACTCTCGGCTGCCTCCACTGATATTATCGAGATGATGGAGGCAGTACCCGATCTGGTAAATATCGTCCGCTACGGCAATGTCCGTAATCTGGATTTCTCAAAGGTAGGCGATATGCTCCAAGCTATGATTGCCCGTATCCTTGCAGGTGGAGTACTTGTTTGTATCAATATAGACGAGGAAGCCGCTACGGACATACTCAACAAACTGGTGTCTACGGATTACGCAGTTTCCACTCTCAATGATCCGGAACTGAACAGGATGTGGCTGGAATTCATCCGCCAGGTGCGTACATCCGTTAATGTACATCCGCTGTTATCCGGCTATGCCACAAGACTGCTGAACGACAAGGGAGACATTTCAGCCGAAGAAGCGCAGAATACCCTTAGTTATTATTCTTCCATCGGTAATGCTCCGGCAGATATGGCCTACTGGTTCGAGGGTTTCCTCCGTTCTTCCGGTTCCATTCTGCTGCTGGATGATAATTTGTGGAACCTGGTAAATAACTGGGTATGTTCGCAGGAAAAAGAAACCTTCATGGAACTGCTTCCCATACTGAAACGCACGTTCAGCGAGTTCAGTCCCGCAGAACGCCGGAAGTTGGGTGAGAAAGCCAAGGCGGGCGGTGCAGGCGGCATACAGACTGCAACAGCCTCAGCAACTTCACACAATGAAGAGGAAGCTGTGAGGGTGATTCCCTTGATTCACCGGTTATTAGGAATTGAAACGAAGTAAAGAGAAAACAATGGAAGAAGAATATCTGAAAAGGTGGCGCCTGATACTGGGCGGAAACGAAGCCGACGGAACGGGTATCACACTGACACCGGAAGAGCAACGCATCGACCAGTCATTGGAAGCCGTATATGACAGCGACCGCCGCGGAGGACTCGGATCATCCGCCCCAAAGGTAAGCCGCTGGCTGGGAGATATCCGTGAGTTCTTTCCGCAGACTGTAGTACAGGTTATTCAGCGCGATGCCATCAAACGGCTGAATATCACCTCACTGTTGACGGAAAAGGAAATGCTTGAAACGGTAGTGCCGGATGTGCATCTTGTGGCTACACTGATGTCACTCAGCCGGGTTATTCCTGAAAAGAATAAGGAAATGGCACGGCAGGTAGTCCGCAAAGTGGTGGACGAACTGCTACGCAAGCTCTCCGCCCCTACCCAACAGGCTGTGACGGGAGCGCTCAACCGTTCTGCACGGCGGAGAAATCCACGTTATAACGAGATAGACTGGAAGACCACCATCACCAAGAATTTGAAAAACTATCAACCGGAATACAAGACTATCATCCCGGAAGTCCGTATCGGTTACGGCAGAAAACGGAAAGCAATGAAAGACATCATTCTCTGTCTGGACCAGAGCGGTTCAATGGGGACATCCGTCATTTACTCCGGAATCTTCGGGTCTGTACTGGCTTCCATTCCAGCAGTGAACACGCGGATGGTGGTATTTGATACGGCTGTGGTAGACCTTACTGATGACTTGCAAGATCCGGTAGACTTACTCTTCGGTGTACAGTTGGGTGGCGGTACGGATATCGCCCGCGCCCTGACCTATTGCCAGGGAGTAATCACCCGTCCGCAAGATACGGTACTGGTACTGGTGACCGACTTGTATGAAGGGGGCGATCCGAGAGAAATGCGAAAGAAGTTCGTATCACTGGTGAATAGTGGCGTGCAACTTATTGTACTGCCCGCCCTGAATGATGACGGTGCCCCTTCTTATGACAAAAATCATGCAGAATTTCTGGCAAATATCGGTGTACCTACCTTTGCTTGTACGCCCGATAAGTTCCCGACCTGATGGCGGCAGCACTCAGTAAGCAGGATATAGGAATGTGGGTATCGCAGAATGTCAAGAGCACTTAGTTTGGTGACAATCTATATTCGCAGGGAGATACCCCTACCAGTTTTCTAAACAGGTTGCTGAAATATTGTACGCTTGGATAGCCCAATTTTTCAGCAACCGATCTTACTGTATAACCTTTGCCTAATAGCATCTCTTTAGCGACTTCCAGCCTTTTCAACTGGAAGTATTCATCCAGATTCTTCCCCGTTTCAAACTTCAATAAATCGCTGAAATAACGGGGAGATAAATGAAGTATATCTGCGCAGTATTTTGTAGAGGGTAATACACCGTTTTTCAATTGTCCGGACTGGATATAGTCATCCAACGCAATATCCATCTTGTTCAATATCGCCTTATTGACTTCATTCCGAGTGATAAACTGACGGTCATAGAAACGGGAACAATAATCCAACAGGAGTTCTATATATCTTGAAATCAGGGTCTTGCTATGACAGTCTATTGCATGTTGCAGTTCCTTCTCAATATTGTACATACATTCAATTGCTTTATCCTTTTCGCGCAAGGAAAGGTGCAACGCTTCATTCAGATGATAAGAAAAGAAAGAATAATTCTTAATGTTCCGCCCCAATGAAGTGCTGCAAAGCAAGTCGGGATGAAAAGCCAACAACCAGCCCTTTCGGGGAAATGCCTTTCCTTCGTTGATATTGATGGATTGTCCCGGAGTCAGGAAAATCATTGTTGCGTTGGAATAGTCGTAATACTTACGCCCATAGATGAAATCTTCACATTCGCATTCCAACAGTAAGATGGTGTAGAAATCGAACTTGATAGTACGCTGCATCACATTGGCTTTAGATAAGTCAATGGCGCTCACCAACGGATGTAAGGTCTTATTTCCCAAACAGCAATTGCACTGGTGTACGGTCTCTATGTTCAATATATCCTTTTTCAAAACTGTACATTTTGCAGTCTATATTCATTGGGCGTACAGCCGACACGTTTTTTGAACAGGCGGCTGAGGTGTTGCGGGTATTGAAATCCCAAGGTGTAAGCAATTTCGCTGATTGTCTCGTCCGTTTCAACGATATGTTCTTTAGCCAGTTCGATCACTTTCATCTGAATATGTTCCTGAGGTGTCATACCAGTTTCTTTCTTAATCATGTCACCGAAATAATTGGGTGAGAGATAGATTTTATCCGCAAAGTATTTCACAGACGGCAAGCCATCCTGCACAGGAAGATTGCTTCTGAAATATTCATCCAGAAGTTGCTCAAACTTGGTAAGAGAGTCTATATTGGCGCCGCTCCGGGTGATGAACTGGCGTTCATAGAACCGCATACAGTAATTGAGCAGAAGCTCGATATTCATAGCAATCAATGCTTTACTATGCTTATCGATAGGATGCTCCAGCTCGATACTGATCTTTTTCAGGCAATCCATCACAGTCTCTTTTTCCTGATCGGACAGGTGCAAAGCCTCGCTTACTGAATAAGAGAAGAAAGTATAATCCTTTATTGTCTTTCCGAGGGAGGTTCCGCGAATCAGGTCGGGATGAAAGAGGATGCCGTACACTTCTTGCTGCACTACATCATTCAGCATCTCTACTCCGGCGGTCTGGCCGGGAGCAAAGCAAACGATGGTTCCTTCCTGATAGTCATAATGCTGGCGACCATACTTGATATCACAGTTCTTAGCTCCTTTCAGAAAGAGTGCATAAAGGCCATAAGTCATTTGGATATGATTGACCGATTTGGTTGCTTTGGTAAGATCCACCACACTCACCAGAGGATGCAGGGTTTCCAATCCGTAGAGACTGTTATAGTGATCTACATTATCTAATTTTATAACTCTATCCATATTCATAAGTATTTGAACTGCAACAAAGATAGAAATTATTTCAATTGAGAAATCAGGTATCTGTAATTGGGGTTATCATATCCGTAATAAGGGTACAAATTTCGGGATACAGCTTCAAAACAAAGACAACATTCGCATATCATCCAAAGCTTTCGGCTGATATTTTATCTCACTGAATACTCCCGTAAAGCCGTCACCACGAGAACCGTGTGCCGCGAAACCTACTTTAATCTTCCCCTTCGTCCCAAGATTGAAATTCCTGACCATCAACCAGTTTTTATTGTCAGAGGAGTAGAAGAATGAATATTCCGCCCCCCTCTTCACTACTGCCATATATGCGTAATCGCCTGCCGGCATGGAGTTGCAGTCATCAGAGAAAGTACGGGTGACAACGGAAACAATTGTCGGCTGAAGATGAACCGAGTTCTCATAACAGAACTTCGCCCAGACATCATCATCCTGATAAATGACAAGGGCAGCTACATCATAGACCGACTTCAATTTGCCTGTAACCCGTGCACTCATTGTAAAATCAGCTTCCGGCTCAAACAGGATAAGCGGAGCGTTTGCAACCTTCGACTTCCCGGAAGGGCTGTTGAAAAGATTCGTTTTTCCTGCCGCAGTTATGCTGATCCGGTCTTTTTCTATTTCGTAATCAACAGGGTGGTTGTGGATAATCAGATTGTGCGGAATAGTGGAAATACGCTTATTAATATCTGTCATCTGAAAGGATTTAGACATGTTATGCCAGGAAAGAAGAAAAGGAATAGAGCTCAACTTGAACTGATTCTGCGCCGATGCAGGAATAGCTAACAGGAAAAATAAAACAAGATAGCTAAGTTTTTTCATAAATGTATTGTATTAGTTTCGGACAAAAATAGACACATCCATCGGCTTTCTTCGTAAGAGTATACTAATTAAACGGAAAAGAAACTAAAACATCATTTACGATGCCTATTGGCGAACAGCAGGAACAGGTTATTCTTTATTCTCATAAACATTGCTGAACTTGTGCCTGTTTGGATGAAGATTAATTTTAGTACCGTTATGGAAGATAAAGAAAAGAAAAATGTAGTGTCAGCAGGTGATAACCTGACTGACTACATGGAGACGGTAATTGCCGACCTGGAAAAAGAAGGGAAATTTCCGGCAGCACATGTTTACCGGAGCGTACTGCGCTCTTTTACCCGTTTTTGGAATACCCCTGTATCGATGCGAAGTGATCCGACATCAGTGCCGAACGTCCTTGCACCGATACAGGATGTCTTTACACCGGAGCGACTGAAGGAGTATGAGACATGGCTAACGGAATGTGAATGCAGTCCGAACACTATTTCCACTTACATGCGCACGCTTCAGGCTGTTTATAACCGTTGGATGCCACCCGGCATGGTAGACTACAATCCGATATTGTTCAAGGAATTGTATACCAAAGTAGAGTCGCGCACCAAGCGGGCACTAACAGCGGGGCAGATGCGACAGTTAGAAACTACAGAATTCTGTGTGTTATCGTTACCGCAACAGCGTGTACTTGCTTGCTTCATGCTGATGTTCATGCTTCGCGGTATGCCTTTCATCGACCTGGCACATTTGCGGAAACAGAACTTGCAAGGCAGGCGTATCGTCTACCGGCGTCACAAGACAGGTAAATTGATGGTGGTGGACGTGCCGCCGGACGCATTCCGGTTGCTACAGAAGTACAGAAACAGGGCTGAATCGGAGTATTTGTTCCCGATACTGAATGAGGCATCTCCGGGTAAAGAACGGTATCATCTTTATCAGGATACACTGCGCCGCTTCAACCGGGAACTGGCACGGTTGATGAAGAAACTCTTGCCCGGCGTTTCCGTGAGTTCGTATACCGCCCGCCATACGTGGGCGACGCTGGCTTATCATAGTGGAACACCTCTTGGACTTATCAGCCAGTCGTTGGGACATTCGTCCATACGGGTGACGATGAGTTATCTGAAGCCCTTTGATGCGGAAGTAATAGACAAAGTAAACAGACAAGTGATTGCCTTAATGAAAGGAAGTAAAAAGAAGAAAGTAGATAGCATCAATATGCTGTACGGCACTTTATTAAGGTGATATTACTTGCATAGTAACGGCAAAAGTCACATACAAAGATGCATACTTTTTGACAAAAAAGCAAACAAATGCTAATAAAAAAGCTATTTAATCTTATATTTTACTATCTGGACTCCTCTTTACTATCCTAATAGATATACGAAATATAATTCCGCCTTCAATCCCTGAAAACGGATGCACTATTTGTGCGCCTTATTACCAAGACAACTTCTATTTATATGCTCATTCCTGGGTTGGGTGCCGTCCAAAAACGCTTTTTCAACCTACACCGCTATAGTTGCCTGCCGTTACTATGCAAGTAACCCCACACAATCACATTAATTATACAGCTTATGAAGAATCCAGAACTACACATCAAGAAAGGAGACCATGTATGGGTACAGATATACAATGGGCGGGATTATTCCTTTCATCCGCGCCTTGCGGAAGTAATTGCTACCTTGCATCTGCGCATCTCCTGTGAAGTAGTTCCTTATGTGGCACTGCGTTATCTGGACAACCGTAGCTGTGCATGCGTCCCTTATGAACAAATCAGTGGAATATGCGAAAAATCCCCCTAATCATCAACTGAAATACTTTCAACAAGCAATAATTAAATAAATCCTGACAGTCAAGATGAACCGTAGAAGAGCCTAAAGACCGTTGTTGATACTTAGCACAAGTATGCTCGACACTTAGCACAAGTATCAGGTATACTTAGCACAAGTATCGATGACACTTCTTATAAGTCTCCCACCTCTTTCAGAATGGTCTACAGGGCATGTTTTACTTAAAAACCATAATGTATGGCATTTTTTAAACCTATTTACAAAAAGATGTCCAAGAAGTGGCATCCCCAGGCCGTGAGCGTGGGTAAACCTATCGAGATGGACGAGCTTTGCAAGCAAATCGCCCTCATCTCCACCGTGAGCAGCGCCGACAGCAAGGCCACGCTCGAAGCCCTCAGCCTGGTGCTGGGGAGCAGTATGAACACCGGTCGCACCGTCCACGTGGAAGGTCTGGGCACTTTCTACTACACCTGCGTCTCCAACGGCAAGGGCGTGGACAGCGCCGAGAAGGTGAACGCCAACCAAATCTCCGGTACCCGCGTCCGCTTCATCCCCGAGTCGCGCCGCCAAGGCAGTGCCGTCACCCGCACCCTCATCGGCGAGAATGTGACATGGAACAACGTCAGTTCCATCAGTGGTCTTGACGGCACCGGTTCCGGTAAACCGAGCGGCGGAGACGGTGGCTTAGAAGAAGACCCGTTGGGATAAGAAGACAACGCACCGCACCTCTATTCAAAAAAAACGCCCCGCTGCACACTGATGATGCAGTGGGGCGCTTTGCATTTACGAGAAACTGTATTTGGGGTTATCATATCCGTAATTTATCTACAAAGGAAATGCTACGTTTCCCCGACCTTTGCAGTACAAAAAAGAAATATATGAAGAATAAATTCAAACTCAATTCAAGTACTCTACTTGTATTCATCCTCACAACCGGTGTATTCGGAATAATCAATACCGAAATGGGGGTGATTGGAATTTTGCCCCTGATAGCCGAGAACTTTCAAGTAACTGTTCCGGAAGCGGGTTGGACGGTCAGCATATTTGCACTGGTAGTAGCAATATCCGCTCCCATCACTCCTTTACTGTTTTCAGGTATCAACCGGAAAAAGGTGATGATACTGGCACTGGGATTATTTACATTAAGTAATATCATCTCCATGATGACCACTAATTTTACGGTATTGCTGATATCCCGTGCACTCCCGGCATTCCTTCATCCGGTATATGTATCTATGGCTTTCACGGTAGCGGCAGCATCTGTCAGTAAAGAGAAGGCACCAAAGGCGGTAGCAAAAGTATTCATCGGCGTATCAGCTGGTATGGTGCTGGGGGTGCCGGTGACGAGCTACATTGCAAGTGAAGTCTCGTATTCAATGGGCATGTTATTCTTCACCGTTGTAAATGCATTGGTACTGGTTGCAACCATCCTGTTTGTACCTTCCATGCCGGTCAAAGAGAAACTGTCCTACGGTACACAACTCGGTGTATTAAAAAAGAAAGTAGTCTGGTACTCCATTCTTGCTATCACGCTGATTAACGGAGCCTTATTCGGATTTTTCAGCTATATGTCTGATTACTTGAAGACAATCACCGGGGTTCGTACACCGTAATCAGTACAATGCTACTGATTTATGGACTGGCCAATATAATAGGAAATGTAATAGCCGGAAAGCAACTGGCGGTCAATCCGGTACGTAGTATGATAATGATTCCTTTGGCACTACTGACTTTTTATATAGGAGTATTCGCTTTGGGGGAATGGCTGATGGCAATGGCAGTTATCATTCTGATCCTGGGAATTCTGGCGGGATACGGACAGAACACCATGCAATACATGATAACGCATGCCGCTCCCGAAGCACCGGATTTTGCCAACGGACTGTATTTATTGTCTGCCAATCTCGGTACTACAGTAGGTGCAGCCGTCTGCGGATTGTTTATCACCTTCTTCAATACGCGTTATTCCGTCATCGGATCTCTGGTATTCCTTGTTTTAAGCATTGTATTCGTCGTATTAAGAATACGTGCCACACAATCAGAAAGACAAATCAGAATGGAAATGGCTGCATAAGAAATAAGAAGTAGTTTTAACTTTATAATATAAAATGATTATGACTAAGAAAGTATTGATTTTATCATCCAGCCCTCGTCGTGGCGGAAATTCCGACACCCTTTGCGACGAATTTATGCGAGGAGCAATTGAAAGTGGTAACGAAGTAGAAAAGGTTTTCCTGCGTGACAAGACAATCCATTATTGCACGGGATGCAGCACATGTAGCCTGCACGGAAAACCTTGTCCGCAGAAAGATGATGCAGCAGAGATTATAGAGAAGATGGTGGCAGCCGATGTAATAGTTATGGCTACACCCGTTTATTTCTACACGATGAGTGCACAGATGAAAACGTTGATAGATCGTTGCTGTGGGCTCTATACGGAGATGAAGAATAAGGAATTTTATTTCATTGTCACCGCTGCCGAAGATGATCGGAAACTGATGGAACGTACCGTGGACACTTTCCAGGGATTTCTGGATTGCCTGGAAAATCCAACCATCAAAGGAGTTGTGTATGGAACCGGAGTTTGGCATGTGGGCGAAATAAAAGATAAACCAGCCCTACGGGAAGCTTATGAAATGGGAAAAGAAATAGAATAATTTATAGGATTTAAAAAAGAAGAATAATGAGTCATTTTAGAATTTACATTCCTACCCGCACCTTGTTTGGTGCCGGTATGGTGAAGGAACTTCACAATCAGCAACTGCCCGGAAAGAAGGCAATGATTGTTATTTCAAACGGTCGCTCTACCAAGGATAACGGATATCTGAATAGAGTAGAAGCCGAGCTCCAACAAGCTGGCGTTGAAACTGCCGTATTTGACCAGGTAGAAGCCAATCCGTTAAAATCGACCGTAATGGCGGGAGCCGCTTTTGCCAAGGAAAACAATTGCGACTTTTTAGTTGCCCTGGGTGGTGGAAGCGTAATGGACGCCTCCAAAGCGATGGCATTCATGGCCACGAATCCCGGCGATGTATGGGATTACATCAGTGGCGGAACCGGAAAAGGACAAACGATGGTAAACAAGCCCCTACCCCTGGTTTGCATTACCACCACTGCTGGAACAGGTTCCGAAGCAGATCAATGGGGCGTTATCACCAATGATGAAACTAATGAGAAAATAGGTTTTGGCGGTTATGATGAACTCTTCCCTGTGCTGTCTATTGTCGATCCGGAGTTGATGAAATCTGTTCCACCTAAGTTCACGGCCTATCAGGGATTTGATGCGTTGTTCCACTCTACAGAATGTTATATCTCTAAAACTGCCAGTCTGATGAGCGATATGTACGCATTGACCGCTATTGAAAATGTAGCTAAATATCTACCGCGTGCAGTTGCCAACGGAGCTGATACGGAGGCTCGTGAGAGAGTCGCATTCGCCAATAATCTGTCCGGTGCGGTAATGACCTTTTGCAGCACTACTGCCGAACATTCTTTGGAACACGCAATGAGCGCTTATCATCAGGAACTGCCACATGGTGCCGGATTGATTATGATCTCCAAAGCATTCTATGAATTCTTTATAGAGAAGCATGCCTGTGATGAACGATTCATCAAAATGGCACAAGCGATGGGTATGCCGGAAGCTGATAAACCGGAAGACTTTATCACCATGCTGGTAAAACTACAGGAAGCTTGTGGAGTGGCAAACCTGAAGATGAGTGATTATGGATTTACGCCCGATGAATTTGATACCCTTGCCACCAATGCCAAGGAAACAATGGGCAAATTATTCCTTGCCAACCCTTACGAATTGAAGCATGAGGATTGCGTGAAGATTTACCGCAAATCGTTTCGTTAATTCATAAAACCAGTATTGTACGAGGCTGCATCCGGGTTAATTTCATGTTCTGAACGATAATGAGAAACATGAATTTATCTTCCGATGCAGCCTCTTTTGTACCCGATAAACAGAATCTGTAATCCGGGTTATTATGTCCGTAATCTGTCTACAAGGAGTATCCCATTTCCGCCGTATTTTTGCAATATAGAAAAAAGGTAATCAATCATTTAATAAACAACAAGCAAAAAACTTGAATAATGGAACTAATTAAAGACACTCATTACGAAGGTGAACGCCCTTTGTTCGCCACTCACAATCTTCATTTGGAAAACGTAACGATCCATACCGGCGAATCTGCCCTGAAAGAATGTAGTAATATCGAAGCTGTAAATTGCCGTTTCGAAGGAAAATATCCTTTCTGGCATAACGATGGTTTCGTTGTGAAAAACTGTCTGTTTACGGAAGGAGCACGTGCCGCCCTCTGGTATTCCAATAATCTGCAAATGACAGACACTTTGGTAGAAGCGCCGAAGATGTTCCGTGAAATGGATGGTATCCGGCTGGAAAACGTACAACTGCCCTATGCACTGGAAACCCTCTGGTTTTGCCGGAATGCAGAGTTGGAGAATGTAAAAGTAGACAAAGGTGATTACCTGTTTGTACACGGTGAAAATATCAGGATTGATGACTTTGAGATGAATGGTAACTACTCTTTCCAATACTGCAAAAACGTAGAAATCCGTAATGCGGTAATCAATTCAAAGGATGCTTTCTGGAATACGGAAAACGTGACGGTTTATGACTCTGTATTGAATGGGGAATATTTAGGCTGGCATTCCAGAAATCTGCGTCTGGTGAACTGCAAGATCTCAGGTACACAGCCACTTTGCTATGCCCACGATCTGATTATGGAAAACTGCACGATGACAGAAGATGCAGACCTCGCTTTTGAATATAGCAGTGTACAGGCCACTATCCATAGTCCGGTTCACAGTGTAAAAAATCCACGTACAGGAAGTATCACTGCCGAAAGTTTCGGAGCTATAATCCTGGATGAGAATATAAAAGCACCGGGTAACTGTGAATTGAAATTATGGGACGACCAAACCTGTTTTGACTGATTAGGTATGAAATACAATTTTGATGAAATCATTCCACGCCGAGGTACGAACTCTTATAAATGGGATTCTGCCAATGATGCCGACATATTGCCAATGTGGGTAGCCGATATGGATTTCCGTACAGCCCCAGCCGTGACAGAAGCACTGAAAAAGCGAGTAGAACATGGTATCTTCGGTTATGTCCGCGTACCTGATAGCTATTATCATGCGGTAATCCACTGGTTCGACAGACGTCATAATTGGAAAATAGAGAGAGAATGGATAATCTATACAACTGGAGTAGTACCGGCTTTGTCAGCCGTCATAAAAGCCCTGACGAATCCTGGTGATAGAGTCCTGGTGCAAACTCCGGTGTATAATTGCTTCTTTTCTTCCATCCGTAATAATGGTTGCGAGATGATTTCCAATCCATTGATCTATGAGGATAACACCTATCGGATTGATTTTGACGATCTGGAGAAGAAAGCGGCAGACCCGAAAGTAAAATTACTGTTATTGTGTAATCCGCACAATCCGGCCGGAAGAGTCTGGAGCAAACAGGAATTAATACGTATTGGTGAAATTTGCCTCCGGAATGATGTATGGGTGGTATCAGATGAAATACATTGTGAGCTGGTCTTTCCGGGATATACCTATACGCCTTTTGCATCTCTTTCAGAAAAGTTCCGGATGCACTCCGTCACTTGCACATCACCCAGCAAAGCTTTTAACCTGGCCGGGCTTCAGATTGCAAACATCATTTCCGCTGATGCAGATATACGCGAAAAAATAGATAAAGCCATTAATATCAATGAGGTTTGTGATGTGAACCCATTCGGTGTGGAGGCATTGATAGCCGCCTATAATGAAGGGGAAGAATGGCTGGAAGAACTTAAAAGTTATCTATTTGCCAATTATCAGTATCTGAAAAACTATTTCAATGAACATCTACCGGATTTCCCCGTACTTAAATTGGAAGGCACTTATCTGGTATGGGTAGACTGTTCGGTGTTGAAGAAGCCATCGGAAGAAATCGTGACGGCTCTACTGGAAAAAGAAAAGGTCTGGGTCAATGAAGGCAGTATGTACGGAGAAGACGGAGACAATTTTATCCGTATCAATATTGCCTGTCCGCGGCAACAGTTGGCTAAAGGTTTGGAGAGGCTGAAACATGCCTTCGGATAACTTTCTTAAAATCTCCTATAACTATAAATAAGTATGGAAAGACCGGAACAGAGTCATATAGCAGGCATTATCATCGCCTATTTTCTGATTTATGTAGTCTGGGGCTCCACCTATTTCTTCATAGGTGTAGCCCTGAAAGACTTGCCGCCTTTTTTGCTCGGCGCCTTGCGTTTCACTGCCGCCGGTCTTATACTGTTAGGAATATGCCATTTCCGTGGAGAAAAGATATTCAAAAGAAGCCTGATAAAACATTCGGCCGTCAGTGGCATTGTACTGTTATTTATAGATATGGCAGTAGTAATGCTGGCACAACGCTATCTGACGAGTAGCCTTGTAGCTATTATCGCTTCCTCTACCGCACTCTGGATTTTATTGTTGGATGTACCGATGTGGAAGTGTAATTTTCGTAATCCGCTCATTATGATCGGAGGTGTAATAGGTTTCAGTGGAGTCATCATGCTCTATATGGAACAACTTAACATTGCCAGACTGCATCCGCAAAGTGAACGAGGGATATTACTTCTTGTTTTCGGGTGCATATCCTGGGCTTTAGGTACGCTGTATGCCAAATATCGCTCTTCACGTGAAGAAAAAGTAAATGCTTTGCAGGTTCTGCATGGCAGATGTTATTCGCCAGCGGCATGTTTTGGATATGTTCTATTGTAAGCGGAGATATTCGGGAGATTGACTTGAAGGAGATTTCAATCACAAGCTGGCTCTCATTGGCATATCTAATTGTTTTCGGTTCTCTACTGGCTTACTCGGCGTATGTTTGGCTACTGAAAGTCCGCCCGGCCACAGAAGTTGGAACGCATGCGTATGTCAATCCATTCATTGCAGTTCTTTTAGGTGTAGTACTGGGACATGAACATGTTACGCTGATTCAAATATCCGGTCTGGTAATTATATTGCTGGGAGTAATGTTGATAAGTCGAAAATATAAGAAAGGACCTTCATAAAACCATATCATTATAAGCGTTTCCGTTTTTCCGGATAATTATAAAATAAATAGTCTTCATCTCAATCGTCCCAAGCTTTCATATATCCATCCCAACTATTTATCAGTGCAAATTTATTCGGATTAAAACGGGAACGTTTTCTTTAATATTAGTAACTTCGCAAAAACATACTAAGAATTTGAAATATCATGGAATACAGAATATTAGGAAATACAGGACTATCAGTTAGTGTCATCGCACTGGGCTGTGAAGGTTTCGTGGGAAAAACGGAAGAACAGGTACATTCGGAAATGGATTTCGCCATCAGTAAAGGAATCAACTTTATTGATATGTATGCCTCAAACCCTGATCTGCGTAGTAATATCGGCAAAGCATTGGCAGGGCGCCGGCAGCAGTTTATTATCCAAGGACATCTATGTACTACCTGGGAAAACGATCAGTACCTACGTACCCGTGATGTAGAAAAAACAATCGCTTCTTTTGAAGACCAGTTGACACGTCTTTATACGGATTACCTTGATATTGGTATGATTCACTATGTAGATAGTGAAGAAGATTTCCATGAAGTATTCAATGGTCCTATCATTCAGTTGGCCCTGCGTCTGAAAGAAGAAGGTAAAATTCGCCATATCGGACTAAGCAGCCACAACCCTATTGTGGCAAGGTTGGCTGTAGAAAGTGGATTGATTGAAGTACTGATGTTCTCCATCAATCCCTGTTACGATTTGCAACCGCCCAGCGAAAATGTAGATGATTTATGGGCTGACGAAAGTTATGCCCATTCCCTTGAAAATATAGATCCGGAACGTGAAAAGCTTTATGAACTCTGTGAGCAGAAAGGTATAGGTCTGGATGTAATGAAAGTCTATGGCGGCGGAGACTTACTGAGTGAAACGAACTCTCCCTTTGGCAAAGCTATGACACCGGTGCAGTGCATTGAGTATGCGCTAACCCGTCCGGCTGTTGCTTCCGTAATGGTCGGTTGCAAGAGTTGCGATGAGATGCAAGCTGCCATCAACTGGTGTAATGCTACTAAAGAAGAAAAAGATTACACCCCAATTATGGCAGGTATGGAAAAGTTTAGCTGGCAGGGGCATTGCATGTATTGCGGACATTGCGCCCCTTGCTCGGTAGGAATTGATATAGCGAGTGTAAACAAGTACTATAACCTAACCATTGCCCAGAATGAAATACCCGAGACAGTACGCGAACACTACAAGACGCTCTCGCATCATGCCTCGGAGTGCATTCAGTGCGGACAATGTGAAACGAACTGTCCCTTTGGAGTAGCCATCATCGAACAGATGGAAAAGGCTGCGGAAAAGTTCGGATATTAGCAAAACGAGCGTTGCTTTACTTTCCAGGCATAAAGCAACACCACGATAAACGAAAGCAACGGAACGATAAATGAAAAAGACATATTGGTCTGATCAGCCACATACCCCATCATGAGCGGTCCTACCGCTCCCCCGATGGGGGACATCATCAGATAAGAAGATGCACGCTTCGTATAGTTACCCAATCCCCCTCAATGAGAGAGCGAAAATCGTGGGGAACATAATAGCTTCGAACGCATATCCCAAGAACAGGGCTATCAATGACAAAATGCCCAGATTAAGAACTACCAAAGACGTGCTGACCACCGTTCCTATTGCACAAACGAACAGCACTTTTTCTGCCCGGATATACCGCATAATCCAGCTACCGGCAAAACGTCCGCACATAAACAGTCCCAGACCACCGAACGAAAGTACTACAGATGCATCGCGGGCATTCATCCAGCCGTCATCCACCACATAATTGATAAAGAAACTGTTGATTGAGATTTCAGCTATCTCGTAACAAAACAGACTGATAATGCCAAAGATAAACAGCTTGTGCGACCAAAGCCCACGTGCACCGTTTTCTCCGACTTCTTCTTCATCAGCTTCATGAACAATCTCCGGCAGACGTATCTTATAGAATACCAGAGCAACTCCCAATACAATGATCCCCATCAGTGTGTAAGGCAATGATATATTGCTTTCGCCCCCTTCCGAGAATAATAACAATCCCCCGATAAGCGGACCGCAAATACAGCCCAATCCATTGAACGACTGCGCCAGATTCAGGCGACTGGCAGCCGTTTCCCGGTCGCCTAATTCCGTCATGTAAGGATTAGCCGCTGTTTCCAGAAAAACCAAGCCACAGGCTATGACAAACAGGGAAAACAGAAAAAAGTTGAAAGACATCCAATATTCCCCGGGAATGAAAAGCAGGGAGCCTATGCCATAAAGCAACAGACCGAAAACCACTCCTTTTCGGTAACCGTACTTATTGATAAACAGTCCGGCAGGAATAGCCATCACGAAATAACCCAGGTAAAACATGACCTGTACCCATGCCGAATGGGCACGTGTAATAACCAGCACATCTTGAAAGTGTTTGTTCAGCACATCTAATATCGCATGTGCAAATCCCCATAAGAAGAATAGGGAAGTTACCAGAATAAAAGGAATCTTATACTCCTTCTTTACCAAATTTTGCATACAGAACTCTTTTATAAAGAAAGCCACTCAAGGTTTTCAGCGCGCAAAGATAGCCAAGAAGTTTCATAATACGGCAGTTTCCCTTAACTTTGTGCCCAAAATTCAAGATTATAAAATGGAACACAGAAAACTGACAAGATATCTGATATCGCTGGTAATGATCCTGATGATGGTCGGTTTAGCCGAATGGACCAATGAAAAGGAAATTCTGTTTCCGGAAATGACAGCGCTGATCATCGGCCTGTTGATTATCGATAAACGGGTATGGAATGTAAAACGTTGGCAAATCATCCTGCTTATGACTCTTGGAGCAGCAGTCGGTATCTGCATTGTCCGTTATTCACCCCTGCCCTATGTGGTCAATCTATGCGCTGCATTTGCTTTTGCAGGTGCTTCCCTTTTAATCAGTCGCGCTACACTGATTCCTTTGATATCAGCTTGCGTATTACCTGTTTTGCTTCATACGGAAAGTATTGTTTATCCGATAGCAGTCTTTTCAATGTCAGTGTCAGTAGTGCTTGTACAAATCATCCTGGAAAAATGCGGAATACGTAACCGGATGCCTAAACCTGCCGACAGAAAACCCGACAAGGAAGATATCATCAGATGGCTGATATTATTCTGTTTTGTAGGTGCTTTGGCCGAATTGGCCGTCGGCATGGATTATCCCTATCTCATATTGCCGCCACTCATGGTGACCTTTGTAGAAATGGTAAACTCTAAAGCAGGATTCAGAAATCGCCCTACACAAGTATTTCTCTTTCTGACTACCGCAGCGACTTTGGGTACTGTACTTCAAATAGTTGGTCACTACCATCTTCATCTACCGGAAAGTATCGTTGCTTTAACCATTGCGGCTATCCTATTCCTCATCTTCGAGTGGACAAGGAAATTCTTTGCTCCTGCCGGAGCACTGGCGTTCATTCCTATGCTATTACCCAAAGAGAATCTGGGCTGGTTACCTTTAGAGGCTTCTATCGGAGCAGCCTTATTCATAACCATTGCCATGGTTGTCTTTCAAAAATGCTATAAATGGAATCGGGCACAACTCATCTTCTGTGCCACCCCAACCCTACTACGTGAATATATGAACCGTAAAAAGCGGAAAAAACAAATCGAATAAATTCAGAACAAGATGAATACATACATGGAAACCCCGCGTCTGATTCTACGTGATTGGAAAGAAGAAGACATCCCTGTCTTTGCCGGATTAAACAATAACGATCAGGTTATGGAATTCTTTCTCAAAAAGCTATCTTATCAGGAAACACTCGACTTCTATAATCGCATCCGGAAGGAATTCGCATCCAGAGGATATGGGTTGTATGCAGTAGAAAAGAAAGAAAACCATGCGTTTATAGGTTATGTAGGATTACATGATATTACGTTCGACGTAGATTTTTCCCCGGCCGTAGAGATAGGTTGGCGCCTGATTCCCGAAGTATGGAATCAGGGATATGCTACCGAAGCGGCTTCAGCCTGTCTGGAATATGCAAAAAAGACATTGGGACTGAAAGAATTATATTCTTTCACCTCACTCCCAAACAAACGTTCGGAACGCGTGATGCAAAAAACAGGTATGGTAAAAAGCAAAGAGTTTGATCATCCATTGGTCAGTCCCGACCATCCTTTATGCAGACATGTACTGTATAAGATCTCCTTGATAAATAGATAGTCAATATACCGTCCACGAGTACCTGTAAGGCACATTAAAAAGGGCTACACCCTTTATCCCGAATGACTACGCCCTTTACCCCAAAAGGTGTAGCCATCCGAGGGAAAGGGTGTAGCCCTGAAAAAGAAAGGATTTTCACCTTTAAAGAAAAGTGCAATATACCATAGCCTTTCTAAATGCTAATAAAAAACAATTATCACTTTTTTATTAACAAATTACGAATTTAAAGTTGCCATTCCCAACTATTGTATTACCTTTGTCGCGGTTTGAGTTACGAATCGTTATCGTATAGTTCTCCTTTTTATATCTTATTAAGCAGACCTCTCCTTTAATTATCCCCTCACTCTTACTTAATATTTATTTAATTAAAATTTCAAATGAACATTTACATTTCAGGTTTAAGCTATGGCATAAATGATGCTGACTTGAACGAATTATTCTCAGCGTATGGAGAGACCTCTTCAGCTAAAGTTATTATGGACAGAGAATCGGGAAGATCCAGAGGATTTGGTTTCGTCGAAATGACAAGCGATACAGATGGACAAAAGGCAATTAATGAACTTAACGGAGCAGAATACGATCAGAAAACTATTTCAGTAAGCGTTGCACGTCCCCGTGAAGAAAGACCCCGTAACAACGGTTATAATTCCAGACGTTATTAATGTCTACCCTACAACAAGAACAGGAGATCAGATCTTCTGTTCTTGCTTTTTTCAACTAAAACAGCAATACAAAGAAAAGAACATCGCTAAACGAATAGAATACCCGGAAGTATATTTATCCGCTTACAGTCTTATTACAATATCAGTTTTATGAAGCCATTTTTTATTGGAAATATAGAGATAAAAACACCTATCATACAAGGTGGAATGGGAGTCGGAATTTCATTGTCCGGCCTGGCATCAGCCGTAGCCAACGAAGGCGGCATTGGTGTTATTTCATGTGCAGGTTTAGGCCTGCTATACCCTAAAGGCAAAGGCGACTATACCGAAAAGTGCATTTGCGGACTCAAAGAGGAAATCAGAAAAGCCCGCCAAAAAACAAAAGGAATCATCGGAGTGAATATCATGGTGGCCCTTTCCAATTATGCAGAGATGGTACGCACTGCCATAAGCGAAAAAATCGACGTAGTCTTTGCCGGTGCAGGACTTCCGCTCGACTTACCCCTATACCTGACACCGGAAAGCAAAACGAAGTTGGTGCCCATTGTATCTTCTTCAAGAGCGGCCAAGATTATATGCGACAAATGGCAGAAGAACTTTGATTATTTACCCGATGCCATAGTAGTAGAAGGCCCTAAAGCCGGAGGACATTTGGGCTTTAAGAAAGAACAAATACAAGATGAGAAATACGCTTTGGAGTCCTTGATACCCGAAGTTGTAGCAATTGCAATGAGCTATAAGGAAAGAAAAGATATTCCTGTAATTGCCGCAGGTGGAATCTCTACAGGCGAAGATATTGCACGATTCATGCAATTGGGAGCTTCGGCCGTACAAATGGGAAGCATTTTTGTAACAACCCAAGAGTGCGATGCTTCACAAACCTTCAAAGAGGTTTATATCCACTCTAAGCCCGAAGACGTTCTCATTATCGAAAGTCCCGTAGGAATGCCCGGACGAGCCATTGATGGGGAATTTATCCGTAATGTAGAGAAAGGACAGGAAAAGCCCAAATGTTGCTCATTCCATTGCATCAAAACGTGTGACTATCAGAAGAGTCCTTACTGCATCATCAAAGCACTGTATAATGCGGCCAAAGGAAATATGAAAAGAGGATATGCATTTGCAGGTAGTAATGCTTTTCTCTCTGAAAAAATACGCAGCGTAAAAGAAGTGATAACTACATTGAACAATGAGTTTCTTTTAGCAACCTGCCAATTAGCTCCAGCAAAAATGAAAACTTAAAAACAATTCAATATGATGAAAAAGAGTATTGTCCGACCAGAGACCAGTCAGTTAGCAGAAAACGCTCTTAAAGAGCATAAGAAAAAAGTTGGAGAAGTTATTCTTGTAGCAATTACTCCACGAACAACAATTGAACTTCCGGCCAATCTATCTCAAGCTGAAATAGCCGAACGTGTAGAACTCTATAAAAAACTGCACAGTTCCAAAATATAATTCAGTTGATTTTTCATCAATTGACAAAAGACAAAAGCCCTGAAGTTTCGCACTTCAGGGCTTTTTAAATCATTCTCCTATCAACAGTCTATTTACCGCAGCACTATTCATTGCCCATTCATAGGTGTAAACCTCATCGGCTTCAGGAGTATCCATCAATTCCAGTCTTTGCGCCTCTGCCTTCACTGCCAACAGTTCTCCGATGGTTGTTTTCGCCTCCAGCTTATCCAGATATTTTTCTATCGTCTGGGCATTCATAGACAAAATAGTCTGTCCACCGAAAGGTATTTCCAACCAAACAATTTCCCGTTCCTTCACTTTCAGGACACCGAACACAAGACCTTTCATCAAATTCTCTGCGACCCTCACCTGATGTTGTACGCAAGATGGATCATACGCTACTCCATTCTTTTCCGATATCTTCATCGGATAAGCCGAGTTCATCCACCCCACCACCAAATTGGGAGATATAGAACCATTACTATATGCATTGCAAGTGAAAGCTACATACTTCGCATCTATACGATCCAGTTCTTTCAGATCAAGTTCGATATACTCTGCCGTTCCTTTCTTATTCGGAATGCTTCGGATATCCCCGCTGTGCTTAGCACCGACAGCCTGCAAGTGGAAGTAAGAACAAACTTCCATTGAATGAGACATAGCAATATGACAACTTAAGTCCATATCCAGATGTTGTGCCGGAAGTCCTTTTCCCCATTGCATGAAGAGGCGGACTTGATCACCCTCTACCGGGAATCGTGTTCCCTGCAAGGCGCAGGACATATCCTGAATTGTCTCACTACGGTCACCGATAGACAAAGGTATGCAGTATAACATGGGATCTATATACATACTTTTGCTTTCGGTAGCAACCTTCGCAAAACGGACTGAAACGACCTCTTTACACAATCCCCTCACCTGCTCCACCATATCCATCAACTGTTCAGGCTGATAAAGTCCAACTAAATAGTATGGTTCTATCACCTTTGCATTTCCACCCAGAGGCTTCACCATTCTTTTACGTGTCGGATCGAAATAATTTTCAGCATACATACCTAATGTAAGAATCAAGCGTGCAGGCAGCAGATGAACTACTTCCCTGAAAGCAGCCAGAGTATCTTCCGGACCGAACCACAACATATTGGCAAACAACGAACGGGCAAACAGTCCCGGACGTTCTTTCAATAATGAAAGTGTACGTATCGCATCTGCTTTCAAGCGATAGTGCTCTACCTCTCCCTGCCATACGGTGTATGCTTGGTTATAGAATATATCCATCAACTCCTTCAGTTTCCCGAATTCTTCTTTACGGGCATACTCTGCCAAACGCAAGGCACGTATCATCCGTACCCACATTTCCCTTTTAGGATGCATTATCTCGCATGATTTCTCGGGATCCATATTCATATTGTTCAACCAAGAAGCCACCATACGACATTCACGACGAGTATACTTCAACTTCAGTTCCTCTCGTTTTTGCTCTTTCGCAGATTTACTTTTATCCAGTCCCGCACACATATGCGCATGGTTTCTACCTGCCTTGCGCAGGATTGTTTTGGGTTCTATGATTTGCAGGAATCCGGTTTTCTTGTACCACAAATAACGTAATACATCATTCGGACTCGAGAAACAAGCCTGTGCTTCCTGTTCTCTGCCTTGTTCAACCAGCGTATCTATCACCAGCATCACGGTTTCCTTCATTTTCACCTTAACATCCGGTAGCGGAAGCTCACAAAGCAAAATCTTCAGGTTATCCGCTTGTGTAGCATCCAGAGCCGTACGCGATTCTAATAAATCTTTGAAGAAGCCTTCCAGCTCTGCCGTCTGCCAAAGTTCCAACACTTTCAGCTTGCTCCCCTGACCGAAATATTCCGTGCTTGCCGTTTCAAAAGGTGTTCCACAGAAAGGGCAACCGTTATATCTTTCTAATGGAAAAGTATTATCCGGAATTATATGTCCGCATGGCAGTTTCACTCCTTTTTTTATCTGAAACAGGTTAGTGATCCACGTAATCAAGTGATCAAGTTGTGTTTCTCCCGTAGGCGTATCCCACCCTTTCACCAATGGTGCCCAGTTCAGATTCACACCTAAAACTTCTTTCATCACCTGAAATACTTCCATTTGTTCAGCCGGAGTAATTTCATTGATCGTATGCAACAATTCTTCCGACACCCCGTAGCCCATTTTACGCAATTGAGCTACCAAAGCCACCGTTGTCGAAGTCAGCTTCTTCTTCTCTCCCATTCCTTCTACCGGAGGCAAATAAATAGCATTCTGCCGGATAGAAACTTTCAATAAATCCTTTTTCATACTTCATTTTTTTAAAAGGTAATCGGAAGACTGTGAATATCAGATGAAGCATTCCTGCTGTTTTGAAGTAAGTCTTCCTTGACCTTGATTATATAATGCTCTACCCACTGAGCTACTGTTCCTTTAAAAAAGAAAACTGATAATTGCATGAGTGATTTTCATTTAACAGATGATTGTTGAAGTAACCCATACTTGACCTGTTTTCTTGTTTCCGGGACAAAGTTACATACCCAACTGCGCAGCCTTTTTGCGTAGTTGAAACTTTTTTTCTATTTTTGTTCGAAAACTCTAAAAAAGTCAATTATGCCTGTCAGTAGAAATGCCTTAATCCGCTACAAAACAATAGATACTTGTCTGCGGAACCGTTTCCGGAAATGGACACTCGAAGATTTAGTGGATGCCTGCTCCGATGCTTTGTATGAATATGAAGGTATTGACAAAGGCATCAGTAAGCGCACCGTGCAAATGGATATCCAATTGATGCGTAGTGAAAAGTTGGGTTACAATGCTCCAATCGTGGTGAAAGACCATAAATACTATACATACGAAGATCCGGAATACAGCATTACGAATACGCCCCTTTCCGAACAGGACCTGAAAGTGATGTCGGAAGCCGTGGAACTTCTGAAACAATTCAATGGATTCTCTTATTTCTCGGGTATGGGAGACATTATCAGTCGTCTGGAAGACCATGTCACCTCAGTCCGACAGAAGACTACTCCCATCATTGATTTTGAAAAAAATAATAGTCTGACAGGATTAAACTATCTCAATGATCTCTACCAGGCCATTTTGAACCAGCAACCGTTAAGTTTAAAATACCGTTCTTTCAAAGCACGCTCAGCAGCTACATTCGTATTCTATCCTTATCTATTGAAAGAATACCGGAATCGCTGGTTCGTCTTCGGTTCAAAGAAGAATACGCGTATGCTCTACAATCTGGCACTCGACCGTATACTGGAACTGGCTCCGGCAAAAGATGAGCCCTATTACGGAAATAGTAACTTCGACCCTTCTACCTTTTTCGATGATATAGTAGGTGTAACTAAAGGAATCAACCAACACCCCGAAGAAGTACGTTTTTGGGTAAATCCGGAACATGCCCCTTATGTCCTGACCAAACCTATTCATAAAAGCCAGCATCTCATAGAACAAAGAGAAGACGGTTCCATGGTTTTTCAAATTACAGTAGTCATCAATCATGAATTGCAACGTGAAATCTTAGGCTTTGGAGATGGCATACGTGTGTTATATCCGGCATCACTGGTACGTTTCATGAAAAGTAAATTTCGTTCGGGCAGTCAGTTGTACACTGAGGATATCTAAAGGGAGTCCGGTATCCGGATATCCCTATCCCCCTACTCCCGTCACTGTCTTCAGCAAATAACCTATCAGAAAACTGATTCCGGCCACGGAGAAGCTCAACACCGCCATCTCCGTGAAACGGCGTTTAAAGCTTTCATTACGGGCAATGTCATAATAATAGTTGAAAAAGGCAATAATCAGCAATGCCATCACCAGCATGATGCATAAAGCCAGAACAGGACTTGACAATAAGATAAACGGACCTACCAAAGCTACTACGGTTATGATATAAGCTATCCCCGTATAAATAGCTGCCTTAACCGGACGCTTATTATGAGTCTTTTCTGATTTAGTGGAAAGATATTCGGAAGAAGCCATAGAAAGTGCCGCTGCAATCCCTGTAATGCTGCCGGTCAGCGCAATCAGTTTCGTATCATTCAGTGCCAGCGTGAAACCTGCCAATGCTCCGGTAAACTCTACCAAAGCATCATTCAACCCTAAGACTACCGAACCCATATATTGCAAGCGCTCCTCATCTATCATTTCAATAAGCTTTTCTTCATGGTGCTGCTCATCCCGCGCCATCTCGGCAAAGTGTTCCATACTCGGGTATTGGGAATATACCCCACTCGTTTCTTTCTCTCCCAGTTCCAGACGACGAACGGCAAACGTAACACCCAGCAGACGCACTAACCATACATAAAAGCAGATTTCAAAACGATTAGGACTGACATCCTGATGAGTATAGCCTCGTAGTGTGGCGTAGTGCCTACTTTCATCCTCTGCAATACGTTGCAATATCTCCCGGTTATGAATATCCTTTTCCTTTACCGCTAACTTCCGGTATATAATACTCGACGTTATTTCCTCTTTCTGAAAGCCAATCATCTTTTTGATCAATTCTTGCTCAGTCTCTTTCTCCATGCTCTTTATTTTAAGGATACACTAAATTATAAGTTATTTATCAGGTACAACAATCCAAGCAATAATTGTTTCCGGTCAGAATGATTTTTTAATAAAACATAGAAAGCTGATCGGTACGCAGACTCTTCATTTCCCGTTCTTTAATCACTGCGTCCTTATCCACTTCTCCTATTAGCATCGGAGAATCCTTATCGTGTTTACTCCGGTTAAATTTTGCCGTATTATAATTACCTTTAATAGCATAGCAATAAATGCAGCCATTAAGGCAGCTTTCATAAGTGCCGATGTCAATACTTTCCACACAACGGCAAATGTCCCGCTGATTCTTGTCTTTACGGGCAATAATAGGATATCCGACAATTCGTTCAATCAACCTATTGTCAACGCACACTCCACCCGAAATACCCAAATGAGATAAGTCGACCTTCGTTGTACAAGTATCCAACTCCATCGAACATTCATCCGCAACCTTCTTAAATGAAATGGTCATGGCATCGATATCTTCCTTTATCAACGGCTCGATATGAAATTCACGGAGAAAGGAACGCACATGCGGATAATGATCAATAAAGCCCAGCATACACTTTTCAGTATAGTCATGCAAAGCAAATGCCATTTCTGCAAATTTGTCTTGGTGGAAAGTAACTGTGTATTGTTCATTCGTAAGAATAGGATCATATCGCCACACCACTTTCTCCCTTCCTATCTTGTCAGAAAGGCGTTTGAATGTATCTATACGCTTTTGAAGTGGTGGCAGTTTACTTTCAAGTTCCGTTCCGTACGGATTCAGTGTAAACTGGAAATAGTATTTATAGTCCTGTAATCTGTCCAGTTTATCAATCATCGGTGCAGGATTCTTCGTCCAAAAGACAATGCAATCAATGACAGCAAGGGTCCAGGTTGACCCTGCTGATCATATTAGGATTATACGGATTAGGTACCAGAACATACCTTTCTTTTATCCGATTGAGAAACCACTCCGAATAAAAAGCAGGTATATCCGTCCTGCGACTGGCACTGATGATCATCTTCCTACCTCGCTATTCGTCGGAAGATGGGACCACGTAATCTTCTTTAATGAATTCGTCATATACCCTCTTGGGATGGTCAAAATGAGCCACACCTGTACGATCTTCATTAAAGTTCTCTCGACGGAATTTTTTTCAGTTTCAAATTGTCTTCAGCATACTCTCTGAGTTTCCTCTTTTCACTCCCGTACAAAGAGCTATCCAATACCTCAGATTCCAACAAACCTTCCCTGGGAGTGATGGTAGGCAATAGATTTTGTTCCAACAGTCCGCGATAAGCACCATTGTACTCACACCAAACATTATCACCCAAAACAAACAAGCGATACGTGTAGTTTGACCATGCCGTCTTGATGGTAATCTCGCGGGCATAGATTTCTACTGTCGCCTCCGAATTGTAATTCGGATCACGGATGACAACCAACTTTCTGCCTGAAATATCCTCTTTTACTAAAGTTGTCCATCTCTCACAATTCAGGATCTCTTCGATAATTTCAGGTAGTTTTTCTCTAATTTCAAAATGTATTCTCATATTCTTTGCCTGTGGGTCAGGACTTTTTTACTACCCCCCAATTGATATATGCCCCTAAAGATAACAAGTATTTGTCAGAAAAACAATAAAAAATCCGTTATCTATTTGCCATGCGATAGATATTTTTCATATCATCGCGATGTAAAACCTTCAAATTTCCGGTTGTTGTACTACCACCGGAACTACACTTATCTGCCATGAGTTTGATTTCTTCGTCAGTGGCCTGCCGTCCTATCAACTCGCAAATACTAACCGGCATTCCAATTGCGCGATAGAAATCTTCCATGGCTTCAATGCCTGCCAAAGCGGTATGTTCGGGTGATTTGAAATCATTTGTTACACCCATCACATTCACGGCAAACTGAGCGAAACGGGTTATATTTTCTTTGTAGACATACCGTGCCCAGCTTCCCCAAAGAGCTGCCAGACCTGCACCATGTGCTACATCGAAATAGTGCACTCAGTTCATGTTCAAGCTGGTGTGTTGCCCAGTCACCAGTTGTTCCACATCCCGTCAAATCATTGTGTGCCAAGCTACCTGCCCACATAATTTGGGCACGATGTACATAATTCTCCGGTTCTTTCAGTACTTCAAAAACGCTATCTTTTACCGTACGGAGAATACTTTCAGCAATGGCATCAGTCACTGTCATATCGTCATCATGAGAGAAATAACGTTCCATGGTATGCATCATAATGTCCGTTACACCACAAGCTGTCTGATAGTTGGGCAATGTATAAGTCCGTTCCGGATTCATCACAGCAAATTTGCAACGGCACAGATTATTGGAATAACCTTTTTTCAAATCACCGTCCTCATTGGTTATCACGGTACTGTTACTCATTTCACTCCCCGCAGCAGGAATTGTCAGCACGGTAGCAACCGGCAGACAAGCTTCCGCATGGGCTCGTCCCATATAAAAATCCCAGACTTCACCCTCATAAGGTACACCGAAAGCAATCGCCTTCGCAGAATCAATCACACTACCGCCACCTACGGCAAGAATGAAATCAACCTTTTCTTTCCGACACAGTTCAATACCCTCGTGTACTTTCGACAAACGTGGATTAGGAACCACCCCACCCAGTTTTACGTAAGCAATACCTTCCGCCTCCAATGCCCGGCATATTTTATCCAGCAAACCGGAACGCTCCGCACTCTGTCCGCCATAATGTACCAGGACTTTAGCGCCGCCATATTGCTTCACCAATTTCCCTGTTTTATCTTCCGATAATGCTCCAAACACAACCTGTGTGGGTGCATAGTAAATAAAGTCTTTCATCGTCAATTTCGTTTTTTTATTCTGATACAAAGATAAGCATATTGAGGGTAGAAAGGTTCATAGAAACTATAACTTTTCATTATCTTTGCACCGTAATTACCGACTAACTAATCCGAGAATAAATATTATGGCATTTACCAACAACATTATGATTGTCCGCCACAGATTGCTGACAGAGCTGGTAAAACTGTGGAGGGATAACGAACTTGTAGAAAAAATAGACCGTCTTCCCATTGAATTGAGTCCGAGAAGGTCAAAACATGCAGGACGCTGCTGCGTACATAAAGAACGCGCCGTGTGGAAATACAAATCACTGCCGTTGCTGGGACTGGATATGGAAGATGAAAAAGATGAATTAACCCCATTATCAGAGTATGCAGCACATGCACTGGACCGTGCAGAAAACGGAACGCCGAAAGATAACATCATGTGTGTGATTGATGAAGCATGTTCCGCCTGCGTACAAATCAATTACGAAATCACCAACCTTTGCCGCGGATGTACCGCCCGTAGCTGCCAGACCAACTGTCCGAAGAAAGCTGTCCATGTAAAGGAAAGCGGACAAGCATGGATAGACCATGATGAATGCATCAGTTGTGGTATTTGCCACAAGAGCTGCCCCTATCATGCCATTGTCTATATCCCAGTACCTTGCGAAGAGGCTTGTCCGGTAAAAGCTATCAGCAAGGATAAGAAAGGTATCGAACACATCGACGAAAGTAAATGTATCTATTGCGGAAAGTGTCTCAACGCTTGTCCGTTCGGAGCAATTTTCGAAGTGTCACAGGTATTCGATATCCTGCACAAGATACGCAAAGGAGAAAAAATAGTGGCCATTGTGGCACCCTCTATCCTGGGACAATTCAAGACTACTATTGAACAGGTATATGGTGCACTCAAAGCTGTAGGATTCACTGATGTCATCGAAGTGGCTCAAGGAGCTATGGATACGGTCAGCAACGAAGCACATGAATTGATAGAGAAGTTGGAAGAAGGACAGAAGTTTATGACTACTTCCTGTTGCCCTTCCTACATAGAACTCGTAAATAAACATATTCCGGGCATGAAACCTTATGTTTCAGGCACAGGTTCACCGATGTATTATGCAGCACGCATTGCCAAAGAGAAACATCCGGATGCCAAAGTCGTTTTCATCGGCCCGTGTGTAGCCAAACGTAAAGAAGCCCAGCGTGATGAAGCTGTAGATTTTGTTATGACTTTCGAAGAAGTGGCATCTGTATTGGACGGACTGAATATTCAGTTGGAGCAATCGCAACCTTATGCCATGTCGTTCGCATCCGTGCGCGAGGCACATGGATTTGCCCAGGCTGGTGGCGTAATGGGAGCAGTAAAAGCCTATCTGAAAGAAGAAGCTGACAAAATCAATGCCATCCAAGTAGCTAATCTGGATAAGAAAACCATCGGTTCATTGCGGGCGTATGCCAAATCAGGCAAAGCACCGGGGCAATTTATAGAAGTGATGGCATGTGAAGGTGGCTGTATCACCGGACCTTGTACGCACAATGAGATTGCCGCAGGTAAACGTCAGTTTGTACAAGAATTAGCTAAACAGGAAAAGACGTATTAAAACCAGCGTAGCGCTGGAGCAAGGCTTCCTTTCGGCGTACAGACTATTTTTCATCCGCAGATAACACGGATTACGCTGTTCTTAAGGCTGCGCCATGTTTCTATAGTATACAACGAGCACGGAGAGAAAAAATCCGTGTGATCCGTGTCATCTGCGGATGAAAAATAAATAGCATGAAGAACTTGATTGATCAATTACATAACGAGCGGACCCTAAGTGCTGAAGAATACAAAGCACTACTCCTTTGCCAAGACGCTGATACTTTAAAGTATCTGCAGGAGCAGGCACGGGAGATGTCACTTGAGCAGTTTGGCAATCGGGTATTTATTCGTGGGCTGATTGAGATTACCAACCATTGCCGTAACAATTGCTATTATTGCGGTATACGGAAAGGAAATCAATCTGTTCTCCGTTATGAGTTGACACGGGAGGATATTCTGGAATGTTGTCGTGAAGGATATACCCTCGGTTTCCGGACTTTCGTCTTGCAAGGTGGTGAAACATCCTCCGTAAAAGATGATTTTATCCTTGAAACTGTTACTGCTATACATCGTGAGTTCCCGGATTGCGCCATCACACTATCATTAGGCGAAAAGTCCCGTGAGACTTACGAGCATTTCTTCCGGGCGGGTGCCAATCGATATTTGCTTCGCCACGAAACGCATAATGAAGAGCATTACCATCATCTGCACCCCGATAAGATGTCTATCAGACAACGCTTGCAATGTTTGGCATGGCTGAAAGAAATAGGATATCAGACAGGAACAGGTATTATGGTAGGCAGTCCGGGACAGAACACCGATCATCTGGTGGAAGATCTCCTTTTTATAGAGCAATTTCATCCTGAAATGATAGGAATCGGTCCTTTTATTCCGCACCACGATACCCCGTTTGCAGCATGCCCACCGGGAAGCATGGAGATGACTCTGAAACTTCTTTCCATCTTCCGGTTAATGCATCCGAAGGTGTTATTACCCTCTACCACAGCATTAGCAACGCTTGCACCGGATGGACGAGAACGCGGAATACTGGCAGGAGCCAATGTAGTAATGCCAAACCTTTCTCCCCCGGAACAACGGAACAAATACTCACTTTATGATAACAAAGCCTCTTTGGGAGCCGAAGCTGCAGAAGGCTTACAACAATTAGAAGAAAAACTGACGGTTATCGGATACCGGATATCGAAAGAAAGAGGAGACTACTTATCACTAATCACTCACCCCTAATCACTAAAAAACGTGTATAATGTAAGTTCAAAGCAGGCAGAAGAGTTCATCGATCACCAGGAGATACTGGATACGCTGGACTATGCCCGTACCAATAAAGACAACCGTGCCCTCATTGAGAGTCTGCTCGAAAAGGCAGCCTCATGCAAAGGTTTGTCCCATCGTGAAGCCGCTCTACTGTTAGAATGCGACCAGCCCGACCTGACGGAACGTATCTTCCATCTGGCACGGGAAATTAAGCAAAAACTATATGGCAACCGCATCGTAATGTTCGCCCCGCTATACCTTTCCAATTATTGTGTGAACGGATGCGTTTACTGCCCCTATCATGCAAAGAACCGCACTATCGCCCGCAAGAAATTATCACAGGAAGAAATACGCCGGGAAGTGATTGCCTTGCAGGATATGGGACACAAACGTCTGGCACTGGAAGCCGGCGAAGACCCTCTACGCAACCCCATCGATTATATTCTGGAATCTATTCAGACCATCTATGGTATTCATCATAAGAATGGTGCTATCCGGCGGGTAAACGTGAATATTGCCGCTACAACGGTAGAGAACTATCGTCGGCTGAGAGATGCAGGTATCGGTACTTACATTCTTTTCCAAGAAACCTATCACAAGGGGAATTACGAGACCCTGCACCCCACAGGCCCTAAAAGCAAGTATTCCTATCACACCGAAGCTATGGACCGTGCCATGGAAGGTGGTATCGACGATGTAGGTATAGGTGTATTATTCGGGTTGAATACCTATCGATACGATTTCGTAGGATTATTGATGCATGCCGAACATCTGGAAGCGGCATTCGGTGTCGGACCGCATACAATCAGTGTACCCCGTATCTGCCCAGCGGATGATATTGAAACAAAAGATTTCCCCAATGCCATTTCTGATGAAATGTTCTGCCGCCTCGTTGCGGTAATCCGCATTGCAGTGCCTTACACCGGAATGATCATTTCTACCCGTGAATCGGAAGCTGTACGACGTAAGGTATTGGAATTAGGTATTTCACAAATCAGTGGCGGCTCACGTACCAGCGTAGGCGGATATGCCGTACCGGAAACGAAAGAAGAGAACTCGGCCCAATTCGATATCAGCGACCGCCGCACACTGGATGAAGTTGTAAACTGGTTGCTCGATCTGGGACATATCCCCAGTTTCTGTACGGCTTGTTATCGTGAAGGTCGGACAGGTGACCGTTTCATGTCTCTTGTCAAACGGGGACAGATAGCAAATTGCTGTCAGCCCAATGCCTTGATGACTCTGAAAGAATATCTGGAAGATTACGCTTCACCCGAAACCCGGGAGAAAGGTATCCGCCTCATTCATGAAGAGATGGAACGCATCCCGAATCCGAAAATCCGGGAAATAGCTCTGCGAAACCTGCATGAGATAGAGGAAGGGAAAAGAGATTTCAGATTTTAGGCACGGATTACGCGGATGAACGCGGATTTTTTTATAGCGCAGCCTTTAATCCGTGAGATCCGCGTAATCCGCGCCTAAAATGATCAAATCCCCATTTATTAACCCCTTAATATTGAGACTAATGAATCAGACTCCTAATGCCAACCGCCTACACATCGCCCTCTTCGGACGGCGAAACAGTGGAAAATCCAGTCTTGTCAATGCCTTGACAGGACAAGATACCGTTATAGTCTCCCCCACTCCCGGCACTACTACTGATCCTGTGACAAAAGCAATGGAAATTCATCCACTCGGTCCGTGCCTTCTTATTGACACTCCGGGTTTCGATGACGAAGGCGAGCTGGGAGAAATACGCGTAGAACGCACCTTGAAAATAATTGGAAAAACCGACATCGCCCTGTTGCTTTGTGAAACCGGAGACGCACAGGAACAGGAATGGCTTCAACGATTGAAAGAACGAGGCATCCCTGTCATATTGCTTCTGAACAAAGCTGACGCACGCCCCAATACGACAGAGCTGGCAGAACAGATAAAAGCAAGTTGCGGACAGCCTCCCATCATCGTCAGTGCCAAAGACGGCACAGGTATCGAAGCCATCCACCGCGCCATTCTGGAAAAGTTACCTGCCGATTTCGGAGAACAAACCATCACCGGGAGCCTCGTAGCTGAAGGTGATGTAGTAGTGTTAGTCATGCCCCAGGACCTTCAGGCACCTAAAGGACGACTTATCCTTCCCCAAGTACAGACAATCCGCGAACTTCTGGACAAGAAATGCCTGGTTATGAGTTGTACCACAGATAAGCTGAAAGATACACTATGCGCACTTACCAATCCCCCCAAATTAATTATCACAGATTCGCAAGTATTCCACACCGTATACGAACAAAAACCGGCTGAAAGCCGGCTCACTTCCTTCTCCGTGCTCTTTGCCGGATACAAGGGAGATATACACTATTATGTAGAAAGTGCATTCGCCATCGACCGACTAACGGAACAATCCCGCGTATTGATAGCCGAGGCCTGTACCCATGCTCCACTGACAGAAGATATAGGCAGAGTAAAAATCCCCCACCTGCTGCGTAAGCGAACAGGTGAAAGATTGCAGATAGATATTGTCTCCGGAAATGATTTTCCAGAAGATTTATCCCCATACAATTTGATTATCCACTGTGGCGCCTGTATGTTCAATAGAAAGTATGTACTGAGTCGCATTGAACAGGCACGTGCGCAACAAGTACCCATGACAAACTACGGAGTAGCCATTGCCCACCTCAACGGCATACTGAACAAGATCGTGTACTAAGGGAAGAGTTTATATACCGTCTGATATAATAAATTATACCGAGCGGTATATCTTTTTTATACCGAGCGATATAAATAAATATATCGGGTGGTATAAATAAAAAAATATCGGGCGGTATAACTGCTTATACTGCCCGATATATGAACTCTCTCCTTAGGCTATCGCTAACTGCTTCCTTAGGCTATCGGCAACTGCTTCCTTATAACCGAAGCTACTCCAGTTCCTCCAGCACTTTCTTTACATCCACCGCCTGAAGCCTCCCCTGTACACCTTCTCTCCAATCATCACTACGGGTGCCAGTCCGCACGCTCCTACGCAACGCAGACAATCAAGTGAAAACTTCCCGTCCGGTGTCGTTTCTCCGACTTCGATGCCCAGCACGCGCTTGAATTCTTCAAGCAATTTCTCCGAACCACGTACGTAGCACGCCGTTCCCATACACACCGAAATAGGATGTTTACCTTTAGGAGTCATCGTAAAGAAAGTATAGAATGTTACCACACCATACACACGCGACACCGGAACATTCAGCTTTGCAGCAATCAGGCGCTGCATCTCTTCCGGCAGATAGCCGTGCAGATGCTGCGCTTCATGAAGTATATTGATTAGTTCGCCTGGCTGGTTGCCATGCTTGTCACAAATAGCACGCACTTGTTCGGCAACGTCACAGGCTAATTTGATATCTGACATAGTTTCTCCGTTTTAATAAGTTAATCAATCGCCTTATTGAAATAATGCGTATGCAGCAACCGCTCCGCAGTCTCACTCAGCGGTTTACCCAGATATTCCTCATACAGAGTCTTGATGTATGGATTCTCGTGCGATTTACGCAAAGGCTTCTGTGCATCTTCCCGATACAGTGCATTGGCACGTGCATACAGCACCTCCGAGTTGCCATGATGCAACGGTTGTCCGCCTCCACCGATACAGCCACCCGGGCATGCCATAATCTCAATCACATGATACTCATTCCGCCCATGGCGAATATCTTCCAACAATTGACGCGCATTACCCAGACCATGAGCAATACCCACCTTCAGTTCAAAACCATCCAGATCAATCGTCGCACGGCGCACACCGGCCAGACCACGCACCTGCTCAAAGTTCACATTCTCCAATGTCCGCCCGGTATAAATCTCATAAACCGAACGCAATGCCGCTTCCATCACACCACCGGTCGTTCCGAAGATGACACCGGCACCTGTTGAAGCTCCCATCGGATGATCAAATTCCTTATCCGTCAGTAGCGTAAAACCTACGTTGGCACGTCTGATAAGTCGTGCCAGCTCACGGGTGGAAATAGAATAATCCACGTCCGGACTGCCATCTGTCTTAAACTCATTGCGGTCGCACTCATACTTCTTCGCCAAACAAGGCATAATAGATACCACTACCAGCTTTTCACGCGGAATACCCATCTTCTCCGCCCAGAATGTCTTGGCAATGCTACCGAACATCTGCTGCGGCGAACGTGCCGTAGAAGGAATATCAAGCATATCGGGGAAATGATGTTCAAAGAAATTCACCCATGCCGGACAACAGGAAGTCAGGATAGGCAGGCGAACAGATTTATCCCCATTCATATAACGTGTCAGGCGATTCAATATCTCGGCACCTTCTTCCATGATGGTAAGGTCAGCGGCAAAGTCTGTATCAAATACATAATCAAAACCCAATTCACGAAGGGCGTACACCATCTTTCCCGTTACTAACGTCCCGGCAGGCAGTCCGAATTCTTCACCCAGAGCCGCACGAACGGCCGGAGCTGTCTGTACAATAACTACCTTATCCGGATTTTCCAGATCCAGCAACAAGCGGTTAGTATGATCGCGTTCCGTCAATGCCCCTACCGGACAAACAGCTACACATTGTCCGCAATAAGTACATTCACTATCACTCATCATCTTATCGAAAGCCGGAGCAATCGTAGTATTAAAACCACGGCGAATGGCCCCCAAGGCGCCTACCGTCTGCACTTCATTGCATACACTCTCGCAACGTCTGCAGAATATACACTTATCCATATTCCGCACAATGGACGAAGTGACTTCACGCTTACGAGGCGAAAGTTCCCCCACCATTATAAGGCATCCGCCGGATATTAAAACGTCAAATGCCAAAGTCTGCAACTCACAGTTGCCGCACTTCGGACAGGTAAGGCAATCATTCGGATGGTCCGAAAGTATCAGTTCAGCCACCACCTTGCGGGCATTCATCACACGCAGGGTACTGGTACGCACCACCATTCCTTCTGTACAACGGGTAGCACAGGCGGGAGCCAGATTACGGCGTCCTTCCACCTCCACGACACAAATACGGCACGAAGCCGGATTATTCTTAACGCAAGTCCCCTTCAAATCAATATGGCAAAGGGTAGGTATATCTATACCGATTTTCCGTGCGGCTTCCAGGATAGTCGAGCCTTCGGGCACGGTAATATAATGGCGGTCTATTTGCAGGGTTATTTGTTTTTCTTCCATTTTCTTTCAGTTTACAAGGTTACAGTTAACAAGGTAACAAGTCTTCGAGGTAACCTCCTTGTCCCCTCGTCAACTTGTTTCCTTGTTCCCTTTAAACAACATTGATTGCTTTGAATTTACAGCGTGCCATGCACATGCCGCACTTAATGCACTTGTCCGGATTGATGACATGCGGTTTGCGCACATCACCCAGAATGGCATCAGCCGGACAATGTTTAAAGCAAAGATGGCAACCGATACATAGTTCTGGATTAATGGTATAAGTCAGCAATGCTTTGCACTGCTTCGCCCGGCAGGTTTTATCCCTCACATGCTCTACGTATTCATCATAAAAGTTATTGAGCGTAGACAGTACCGGATTGGGTGAAGTCTGTCCCAACCCGCACAAGGCGGTATCCTTTATCACCTTTCCCAATGTAGAGAGTGCATCCAGATCTTTCATCGTGCCTCGTCCTTCGGTTATCTTGTTCAACATTTCCAGCAGGCGCTTGTTACCAATACGGCAAGGCGTACATTTTCCGCATGATTCTTCCACCGTAAAATCAAGATAGAAACGTGATACAGAAACCATGCAATCATCTTCATCCATTACAATCATACCACCGGATCCCATCATCGATCCTTCCGCCAGCAAGTTGTCAAAGTCAATCGGTGTATCCAGGTGCTTTTCTGTCAGGCATCCCCCCGAAGGTCCGCCCGTCTGCACCGCCTTGAATTTCTTTCCTCCCTTAATACCACCACCAATTTCATAAATCACCTCACGCAGTGTCGTACCCATTGGCACTTCTATCAAGCCGACGTTGTTAATCTTACCGGCCAGGGCAAATACTTTAGTCCCTTTCGAACGTTCCGTACCGATAGAAGAGAACCACTCCGCTCCCTTTGTCAGGATAATAGGAATATTGGCAAGCGTCTCCACATTATTCACATTGGTCGGCTTGCCCAGATAACCGGCTTCGGCAGGAAAAGGAGGTTTCAAGGTAGGTTCACCGCGCTTTCCTTCCATAGAGTGGATAAGCGCAGTTTCCTCACCGCATACGAATGCTCCCGCTCCGTAACGTATCTCAATATCAAAACTGAAATCCGTACCGAATATGTTCTTTCCCAGCAACCCGTATTCACGTGCCTGGGCAATAGCAATTTTCAATCTTTGTATGGCCAGCGGATATTCTGCCCGGATATAAACCAATCCTTTCGGAGAACCAATGGAATAACCGCAAACTGCCATAGCCTCAACAATGGAGTGCGGATCACCTTCCATGATGGAGCGGTCCATAAAAGCACCGGGATCCCCTTCATCGGCATTACACACCACATATTTCATGTCGGCTTTCTGCTTATTGGCAAACTCCCACTTCAGTCCGGTAGGGAAACCACCACCGCCACGTCCGCGAAGTCCGGAACGTTTTACGTCAATCACTTCCTCCGGCTTTTTATGGAGCAGACTATCTGCCAATGCCATATAACCATCCAGTGCAATATATTCCTCAATGTTTTCGGGATCGATAAAACCACAGTTACGTAAAGCGATGCGCATCTGCTTCCGATAGAAATCCATGTGCTTGGAGTCACTGACGGTCTTCTCCGTCTTCGGATCGATGTAGAGCAGCCGTTCTATCTTCCGTCCGCCGATAATATGCTCTCTGACTATCTCGTCGGCATCATCAGGAACCACCTGGGTATAGAAAGTGTTATCAGGGATAATCTTTACGATAGGTCCCTTTTCACAAAAGCCGAAACAACCGGTAGTGATAATGTCCACCTTGTCGGCAATATTATTTCTCTCGAGTACTTGCTGAAGACGTTCAGCAATAATGTGACTGTCGGATGCCTTGCAACCTGTACCGCCACAAATCAGAATTTGCAGATGCTCGGTTCCCAATGCCAACCCACAGCATTGCTCCGCAACGGTCTCATTGCTTTCTTCACGTAGCAAGAGTGTGCCTTCTGCCCTTTTCTTGATAATTTTCAGATCATGGATAGTTAATACTTTCATTTTGTAATAGATTTGGGGTCGGGAACAAAGATACAAAAAGAGTTGAGACTACAAAAGGAAAGTAATAAAGATTGCAGGAGGGAGAATACGAGGTTATAGATTACAATATGATATAATTCGCAAATAACAATATATAAGTATTCACGAAAAGGATATTCACTATTTGTAGGTATTGCCCCATCGCCTCATTTGTGCGACCTTTGCAGCAAAAATTAAGAAGATAATTATGAAAATTGAAAAGATTGTAGCCCGCGAGATACTCGATTCACGCGGTAACCCCACGGTAGAAGTGGACGTAGTTTTGGAATGTGGTGTTATGGGACGTGCAGCCGTACCATCAGGCGCCTCAACCGGTGAACATGAAGTACTGGAATTACGCGATAAAGATCCGAAACGCTACGGTGGCAAAGGAACTTTGAAAGCCGTAGAAAACGTAAATACTATCATCGCTCCGGCCCTCATCGGCTGGTCGGCATTGGAACAACGTGCCATTGACAAGAAGATGCTGGAACTGGACGGTACTCCTACTAAATCAAAATTGGGTGCCAATACCATTCTGGGCGTTTCTTTGGCTGTAGCCAAGGCTGCTGCGAATTACCTCGACATACCTTTATACAGATATATCGGCGGAGTAAATACTTACGTTATGCCTGTCCCCATGATGAATATCATCAATGGTGGTTCACATAGCGACGCTCCCATTGCTTTCCAAGAATTCATGATCCGCCCTGTAGGTGCACCTTCTTTCCGTGAAGGCCTGCGCATGGGTACTGAAGTATTCCACGCCTTGAAGAAAGTATTGCACGACCGCGGCCTGAGCACTGCCGTAGGAGATGAAGGAGGTTTTGCCCCTGCATTGGACGGTACTGAAGATGCACTGGATTCCATCATGGCAGCTATCAAAGCAGCAGGCTACGAACCGGGTAAAGATGTAAAAATCGGTATGGACTGTGCATCCTCTGAATTCTATAAGAATGGAGTGTACGACTACACTATCTTCGAAGGTGAGAAAGGTAAGAAGCGTACTGCAGATGAGCAGATTGATTACATGGAATATTTGATTAATAAATACCCGATTGACTCTATTGAGGACGGAATGAGCGAAAACGACTGGGACGGCTGGAAGAAGCTGACCGAACGTATCGGCGATCGTTGCCAGCTGGTAGGAGACGACTTGTTTGTAACAAACGTAGAGTTCCTTGCCAAAGGCATTGCTATGGGCTGTGCCAATTCTATCCTCATTAAAGTCAACCAGATCGGCTCGCTCAGCGAAACGCTGGATGCTATCGAAATGGCTCACCGCCACGGCTATACCACGGTTACTTCCCACCGCTCCGGTGAAACGGAAGACGCCACTATTGCCGACATCGCCGTAGCAACCAACAGCGGGCAGATCAAGACCGGTTCGTTAAGCCGCTCCGATCGCATGGCTAAGTACAACCAACTGTTGCGCATCGAAGAAGAACTAAACGAACTTCCAGCATATGGCTACAAAAGAATAAAATAATGCTTTGTAGTGAATAAGTCATAAAAGCAAATGCGGGTGCCTGTGAAGGTACCCGCATTCGCTTTATAGATATTTGCTCCCCCTCCCACAGTTCGAGTTGTAAACTTCGAACTACTTTTATGTTTCTACATGATATTCATAAAAAGAAGAATATCTTAAATCCGGTACTAAGGAATTCTCATATTGAAAAATTATATATTTTTGCACCCGCTTTCGGAAAAAGGTCCGAAGAAACTATCAATATTCAATATAACATTTTACAAAAAACATGAATCACTCTTACAAAAAAATCATTGTTCCCGCCTTGCTGGGAACGTTGTTTTTAGGCGCCTGCTCAGATGACGCATCGTTTGAGGGAGAAGGCAAACAACAAACTTATTCATTAGTAGTGAAAGGAATTACGACTTCCGGTTCAGATTCTTCTGAGGAATTACGGGATGTATCAGTTTTCCAGTTCAGCGATGGCAACTTGTACAAGACGCAACAATTAACCCCCGAATCCAATGGCCAGTCCAGTATTTCCGCACTCAGTGGATCACGGCTATACTTCCTCACCGGAGTGACACTTCTGGTTCAGGAAGAAGGTATTACCGAAGAAGAATTCCGCAATATGACCATCGGCGAAGGGCTGCACAATAATTCAGCTCCTGACTTTATGGCTGCAATTGTTGAATTGGAAAGTACTCCCCAAACACGCAGCAATCAGGAAATTAACGTTGGCATGAAACGCGGTGTAGCCCGTATAGACCTGAATACTACAGCAGACAGCAAAACATTAATCAAAGAAATAATCGTAAAGGATGCTCCGGCTGAAACATATCCGTTCATTGAAAACGCTTCCGCATCAGATAAAACAGTAAGTTACTTAAAAAAATTTGATCCAGCTTTCGGTGGAGAACAACAGGGAATCTTCCGCATTTTCGAAAGCAAACGTCCTGTTAATATCATCCTGCGTGGTACATACAATGAAATTCCCATCAGTCTCAAGATGCAATTGCCAAGTATAGAGCGTAATAAGGTTTACGAACTATCAGTACTCAACGTAGGTGCCACAGTAGAAGGAATCTTCGAAATCAAACCCTGGGAAGAAGGCGAAACAATTATCGGGAAACCTGATACAGAGCATCGTATCCTGCTTAATGCTTCCCAATCCAAAATCCCGGAAGGCGTAACTGTGGATTATGAGAATAATATAGTAGAGGTACCCGCCACAGGAGTCAGTGACATGAAACTGGCATTTGTTTCCGACACCCGAATTGATATATCAGCCACTGAAGGCACTGACAGTGGCGTGAATCTCAGTGAGATGTCGGTATCTGAAGAGACAGAAGGCATAGTATCAGCATTCAATGTATCAGTGGCCGCACAAGGTAGTGGCCGACTGGGCTATACAATTCTGGTACATTTAAAAAATGCTTTGCTAAGCGGCTCTTATGATTATGTAGAGATTCGTGTGGCTCCGAGCGACAAGCAGATCGAGACTGTTGAAATGGGTGGCAGCATTTGGATGGCATTCAATGCACGCAGCCGGGATCTGGAAGACCAAGTATATCCCTTAGACGGTGCTACCGTTGAAGAGATGTACCGTAATGGCTGGGTCAGCAGTATCGGTGGTTTGTTCCAGTATGGACGGAAGTATATGTACACCCCCTGGCAAGGATATAACCCCTCAAACAATCTGGGTAATCAAACAGCCGACATACCTTGGCAAAACGATACCCATATGCCTTGTCCGGAAGGTTACCGTGTGCCAACCCGCAGCGAACTAAACTCTCTTCTCCCCAAAAATCAGGAAATTCCCGGCACTTATATAGCAGGAAACGGAGAAAAAATAACCGCTACACTCCACGTTGGCGAAGGAACCCTGACTACTCCAACCGGTGTAACAGGAACGCAACACTATGTGAAATTTACTTCTGAAGATACCGGACGTTACCTTATTATCCCTTTGGCAGGTGGAAAAGGTGACAAGTCTACAACCAATAATCCGTCTTTCGGAAAAAGAGCCGTGTTATGGACAAGCGAACGCAACGGCTGTCCCGGTGGTTATGCATGGACTTACTGGTTACCGTTTGAAGGCAAGGAAACAACTGCTATTGCCGAGAGACAATTGCAGATGGAAGCATTTGCATCCTTACGTTGTGTAAAAAAATAAAGGAGGAATTCTATGAAGATTGCAAAAATCATACTATTATTTCTGGCATTGCTACTGACCAACTGTTCAGGCGAACTTGAGCAGGAATACGGGCTCATGCCGCCTGCCCCCGGTCAGGTAACATTTCTTCTTGGATTGCAGGAAGATGACACTTCTGCCATACAGACACGCAACGGTGAACCTGAACAAATCGCCCGCATGTGGTATGCCATTGCCAATGATCGGGGAGAAATGCTCAAACCGCTGTATCAAAAGCTGGAGGCCGACTTCTCCAAACTGACCATTGAAGGATTGGGATACGGTGACTATACGGTTGTATTCCTAGCCACCACGAATCCGGAATCAAAGGCGACTATCAACGAACCCGAGCAATTGTCAGATATCTGGTTATTGAATCAGGTTGCAAAAGCCCCTCTTGATGACGTTTATTTCTATAAAAAAATAGAAGTACACATTGGCAAAGAGCAAACTGCGGAGTCGCAGACTGTGACATTGGAGAGATGCGTAGGCAAAGTTGATATAGACCTGCACGTCTCGTCCGATTATATGTGGCGCTTTATACGCAAAATCGACATCACATTTGACGATACCGAAGGAATATATGCCGGTCTCAGTGCAAATGGTGAATACTCCGGTACGGAAAGCATTGAATCTTATGACATCACGGAAAATCGTTCATTTTACTCATTGCCAAGTAAAGAGGCACTTTCCGGATTCGTAACGATCGAGTCAAACCGCAGTGATGGTACATCGTTTGTACACAAATACCGCTTCAGCAACTGCAAAATCGAAGCAGGTCGTATCTCCCACATCAGCATTGATTACCGGCACCCGGAAAGCCTGGACGGGTTGCTTTATATCCGTGAAGAAGATTTCTCCCGCTTCCGTACCGACACAATGTTTTTAGCCAACGAGCCACGAGACATCTTCTATAATAGTAAGCACCGTTCCTTTTATGTAAACGCACCGTTGCAAGTGTCCATCTCGGATGAACATCAATTACTGGTTAAATTCTTCTCACCTGTTGCTATTCATGATGTGACGATTTTATGTCGATTCAATAAAATCAGTACCGAATTCCTTGAATTGGCACATTTCGATCTGATTTATCCCTTCATGGAAGCCACTTTCCCGTTGCCCGTCGTAAGCTCTGACCGAACATTCACCACCAGTAGCGGCAGAAAGATAGTAATACCTGCACAACCGGAACTTTCCGGTGACGATGTTACGCTTGTTATCCGGACGGAAGATCCATACATGAAGAAGATAGAGCAGATAGACAGTCGATGGTTCATTCGTTTCTCAGCTTATTCAGCCGACAACGGACACGCTTATTGGCGGCACATGAATCCATTATTATGTCGTCACGGGGTAGCATTGGCCACCAATATGGCTTTCATGTTCTCTTCAGAAGAGTTTAACACAGAAATGAATAAATACGAAGGCAAACTGAAGGACAACGGAGGAAATGCCATCAACCTGGATGCATTACGCCAGAGAATCCGCAGTCATGGAGGCCTCGTATTAGGTCGCGTATCAGGTGTTGGTGGTCTGGGAGGAGGTACCACCTACGGATTGGCAGACTATTGTTACACCGGAGTCTATTTTGACGCAACACCGCTGGGATCTAATCCGCACAACTATGCGCGGCAAGCTATGTTCCATGAATATGGACATTGTTTAGGTTATAACCACAGCAGTACCATGACTTATGGCGACCAATGGACAGTACTCTGCGCCACAGTATTCGTAAATATGGGGCAAGAGGATAAATTACCCGTAAGTTCAAAAGACGTAATCGCCAATTTACCGATGTAAAAAACACAAAAGTAAATAAAAGCAAAAAGGGAGGAAGCAGATATGAGTAAATCAAATTTCTGCCCCTCCCCTTTTAATATGATATTAATAAAGACCTATTACTTCTGAACCTCTCCTTTTTCATTGAAAAGAACTGGATTCTCCGTACCGGATGCATCCACCAACGTTACCTTGTAAGTCTTGGTTCCATCCTCAGCCACTTCAACGGCTGCCTCTTTGATGGTGGCTTCCGAGTAGTTTTCTTTGATAGCATCCTGAACGGCCTGTGGGAGTTCTTTTACATCAATCGGTTTAAACTCGTTGATCATCGTTGCAATTTCAACGTCTGATACCATGTTGTTAGCAAATGCCACTGAAGTACCCAATCCCATTACCAATGCTACTGCTAAAAATAACTTTTTCATAATTCTAATTGTTTAAGTTAAACATTTCTTGTTAGCTCTCACATAATATAATGCAAGACGTATGCCAAAGCTATTACTAAAGTTATATTTAGCTATATATCAATTATTTGAGTAAGAAATAGTATAAAAAGTATTTTCCTGTTTTGAGTATTTTTTCCACAATTATGTGGGAACCTGTCTACTATAAACTACAAGTTACTTCATACAACAGCCTTTTTATTTGCTCTACAATATAAGCCACATCTTCATCCGTCACCCAAGGACCGGCAGGAATACATAAACCCATATTAAACAAACGTTCAGAAACACCATTCACATAACAAGGATTAGTTGCATAGACAGGCTGCAAATGCATAGGTTTCCACAAGGGACGGGTCTCAATTCCCTGTTCATCCAGTTTACGCCGGACCTCATCATAATTAGTACCGGTCTTCACTGGATCTATCAGAATAGTAGACAGCCAATAATTAGCGTTGAAACGACCATCAGGATTAGATTTCAACGTTATACCATCCACACCTTCAAAAGCATTCTCGTAAAGAGCATGTACATGACGGTGATGCGCAATATGCTCATCCAATACGGTCATCTGACCACGACCGATACCCGCACAAATATTACTCATACGATAATTGTAACCGATCTTTTCATGCTGGTAATGAGGGAAAGGTTCACGAGCCTGCGTAGCATAAAACATGGTCTGCTTCTTGGTGCTTTCATCAGGAACGATCAAAGCCCCGCCACCCGAAGTAGTGATCATCTTATTACCGTTAAAAGACAACACGCCAAAGGTACCGAAAGTACCGCACTTCTGTCCCTTAAACTCAGAACCCAAAGCCTCTGCAGCATCCTCCAGTACAGGGATTTCATATTTAGCGGCTATCGCGCAAATCTCATCAATCCTGGCAGGCATACCGTAAAGATGAACAGGAAGAATAGCTTTCGGTTTCTTACCTGTCTTTGCGATTCTGTCCTTAATGGCTTCTTCCAGTAAAACAGGGTCCATATTCCAGGTATCCTCCTCACTGTCGACAAACACAGGTTTAGCTCCCTGGTAAGCTACAGGATTGGCTGACGCACAGAACGTAAACGACTGGCAGATAACCTCATCACCGGCTCCTACACCAAGTTGGATTAATCCCAAATGGATGGCCGCCGTACCCGCAGACAAAGCAACAACTTCCTTATCCTGTCCTACAAAATGTTTCAGTTCATCTTCGAAAGCATTCACGTTGGGACCCAAAGGAACAACCCAGTTAGTATCGAAAGCTTCCTTTATAAAAAGCCTGCTCTTTGCCGCTCATGTGAGCAAGGCAAAGATAAATTCTCTTGTCCATTAAATTATTATGATTAAAAGAAAACGATTATAAACTTTTTATAATTCTGCATCTATTACCCGCAGCCAGAACATTATCCGGAATATCTTTTGTAACAACAGAACCGGCACCTATCACACTCCATTTCCCAATCTTCACCCCTGGAATAATAGTTGAACCAGCACCAATCCAAGTACCCTCTCCAACCGAGACATTACCGCAAAGAGTGCAGTGAGGAGAAATATGTACATAATCTTCAATCACGCACTCATGATCCACCGAAGCACCGGTATTGATTATACAATGTCTACCAAGACGGACATCCGATTGTATTATCGCGCCTTGCATCACCACCGTGCCTTCACTTATTTCAGATTCTTCGGATATAATTGCTGAAGGATGGAAAGCTTTACCAAAAGTCACATTCAGACTTTCTGCTATTTTCTTGCGGATACTATTACTTCCAATGCTGATTATCAGCGGTCCCCGGACTTCCGAAGAACATAATACGGGATAACCAAGAAGACTATGGATCGCTTCATTATCATCAAACAACGCTTCAACATTCTCATTATTTGCACGTAAAATATCAATGATCACCTTTGCATGACCACTGGCACCATATAAATACATTATCTAATATTTCAATTATTTCCGATAAAAGGTTCCATTGTTACTGAAGTATCAGAACTGATACCTTCGCGTACAAAGACTTTTTTCACTGTTAAAAATATAATTTTCAAATCCAGCAGAAAAGAACAATGATCCACATACCATACGTCCAGTTCAAATTTCTTTGTCCAACTGATAGCATTGCGTCCGTTCACCTGAGCCCATCCCGTAATACCCGGACGAACTTCATGGCGGCGAGCTTGTTCCTTTGAATAAAGAGGAAGATATTGGGGTAGTAAGGGACGGGGACCTATCAGGGACATATCACCTTTCAAAACATTGAATAATTGAGGAAGTTCATCTACTGAAGTGGAACGGATGAACTTTCCTATTTTTGTCAAACGCTTCTCATCTGGTAATAGATCACCATTTTCATCACGTTCGTCAGTCATCGTTTTAAATTTGATGACTTTGAAAATCTTACCATACTGGCCTGGACGTTCCTGAGTAAAAAAAGCTCCAGCCCCTCTATTTGCAAAATGTAGCCAAAGAGTCATGATTAATAATATCGGCCAAATAATAACCAACACCCCAAAAACGACTATAAAATCTATCAATCGTTTTAAAAAGAAAGAATACATATTCATTTAGACAACAATTGATATTCTGCCAACAGCGCTTCCCAAACCTTATGCTGCTCATACCGTTCCACTATCATAGGTCTGGCTCGTTCCGCCATTTTCTTAACTTCGTCATTTCGATGCTCATAAAACCATTTCATTACTTCATAGAGAGCGTTTTCATCACGTGGAGGAATAATCTTACCATTCACACCATCTTGAATGATTTCATTACAACCGGTAATATTCGTTGTTATACATGGAACCCCCAAGGCACCTGCCTCCATAAGCACCATACCAAAACCTTCTCTATATGATGGCAAGATAAAGACATCTGAAGCACACATAAATGGTCGGACATCCTTTTGATTTCCCCAATAATGAATATAAGGATTCAAATCTATTTCAGTTTTAGTATTTTCCTCTATCGGATTATCGTCTTCAAATGGACCAATTAATATCAAAATCATATCATGGTATAGATCAGTTATTCTTTTAAATGCAGATACCAATTCATTTATGCCTTTATCTTTCACAATACGACCAGCAAAACCAAAAACGAACTTATCATCCAAATCCGCAACAGAGGAAAGGACTTCTGCTGAAATCATTTTCCTATCAAATTTAGTAACATCAATACCATTAGAGCTTCCATTTCCTACCACTTTTAGCTTGGCTACCCTACAAATTCTATCAGTTATCAATATTGCTTTCACCCCATTGCTCACACAAAGAACTTCTGTTGAGCAATAACACGAAATACGCTCCATCATTTTTAAAACAGACCGCATAAAACCACTATATCCTTGGTATCTAAGCCCATGACACATATAAATTCTTACAGGTACACCAGTTAGTTTGGCAGCTATCATTGACAAAAAACTTCCCTTAGGAGTATTGCCGTGAACGATATCCGGCTTATTTTTTCTAAAAAAAGAAATGATTTTTATGAGACTTTTAAAATCATGCAGAAGAGATATTGATCTCACCATCGGAATGCAGTGTGTCTCAATCCCTTCCGTCTCACCAAATTTTTCAAGGGCATCTCTATCAGAAGAAATAGCAACAATTTCAAAATTGTTACTTAAATATGCCAACTGTCCCCTAAAAAAATTCAATGATAAAGGAATAGTAGTTACGATATAAAACAACTTTTTATTTCTCATTTGTATAAAGTTTATCTACACTGTTATCCTTGTTTCAATATAATCCGTGGCTTGGGTAATACTACTGTAGCATTATCGGGTATATCCTCCACTACCACACAATTTGCTCCAACTTTTACATTATTGCCGATGCATACATTCGGAAGAATTTTTGCACCAGCACCAAGTATTACATTATGTCCTATTACAACTCCCCCTTGAGAAATAGTGACCTGTTGATATATAATTATATTTTCACCAATACACACATCATGCCCCACTATAATACCATTAGGTCCATGAGGAAGATGCGGAGAAGTAGCAAAAAAAGCACCGGCATTTATATTAGTACCGAATGAGCAATTATGATAAGCATCAGTTTTCTTTATATAATAAAGATAGTAAAGCTTCAGCAACAGATTTGTCTTATCTTGAGGATTAGTCACAACAGCACGACGTTTCCAGTATTTCTCATGATTGTAGTGTTGTATCCACGACAGAATTATACGTCCTAATTTATGTTGAAAAGAGAAAGGATTCATTTCACTATAGAGATAAGGTATTGATAAAATGACTCTCTCCTTTGCTGAAGAACAGAATCATAATAGTTTTTGGCAAATTCATAGTTTCTATTTGCTTCCTTGTTCGCCATATCTATGTGGGTCAGTAAGAATTCAATTTTATTTGCCAAAGCCAATGAATCACCAGCTCGAATTAACATTTGTTTATTTAACAACTCCGGTATACCGCCCACTTGGGTTCCAATACATGGTAACCCCATAGCCATTGCCTCTATTAAGGCGCGTGGTAACCCCTCAGTACGTGACACTAACAGAAAAAGATCAGAATTCTTCAATTCTTCATCCACTTCTTCTCGACTTACATTTCCCTTAAAGTTCACATCATTAGTAATATGTAAAGCCGATGCCAACTTTTGCATTTCTCCTTTATTTTTGCCTTCCCCCAACCATGTTAACCTACAATACACCCCTCTATCCTTTAATAACGCCAATGCCTCCAACACCACATCCGGTGCTTTGTACATTTGTTCCAAAGAACCTACTGACAAAAGATTATACTTTTCTTTCTTATACAAGACTTTTTCTGAGGACGGTAAATTTCGAGAACTAATCTGTACATCTGACGCAGAAATACTAAATACAGAATTGTTCACCGGATAACGCTTTTTGCAACTGATTTTCCGTAACATACAGAGCAGCGGCTGCACGGACAACAGTCCGCTTCAAATCATAAGTCCCTCTATAGCGAAAAAAAACACGAAATGGATGTCTGACGGCTCCAGGGGCAAATACATCCCAAGGATCTCCCACTACTTCCACACCATAAGGTATCTTACATCTTCTCAAATGGTCCGCCACAAGTGTTCCTATTTCTCCAGGAACCCGACAAATATAAACACAGTCAGGCATTAAACTATTTGCAACTATCTTATTGAGTTTTCTCCGTGTCTTTAAATATTGTATAGGCCCCAAATAATACGGCAAATCTATAAATGAAACACGTTCACTCGATGCTAAATACTTATCGTTTATTGGACAATCATCATCAGAAAGCACACGTGCCATCACGTACACATGATTAAATTTACATAAATAACGTTGCCACAAATTATTCGTAAGACCTCCATCAATACTATATACCAAACCTGAAGATCTACGCACCAAACGTGCTTCCGTACAAAAAACTAAATCCATAGAATATAATCTTATAACTCTTTTCTAAATTTAGCGAATAAGTCATCCGCATTAAAACATTTCTGTGCCCACTCCTTACACCTATACTTATCTCTATTGACCTCCCCTTTATAGATTCGTTCTATTACTTTTACAGCCTTTTCTGCATCACAAGGAGAAAGGAGTAAAGAATACATTTCTACAGGAACCGATTCCTTTATTGAAGCTATGTCAGAAGCCACAAAAGGCAATCCCGTAGCCATAGCCTCAATCAAAGCATTAGGTTGCCCTTCTGTTAAAGACGGGAAATAATATAAATCAAATAATGGAAGGATACGAAGTACATCACTTCTATAACCTAACAGATGAATTTGTCCATCCAATCCCATTTGCTGAACTATCATTTCATATTTTTCTCTCACTCCCTTACCCACTAATACAAAATGGATATCTTTATGCCTGTGACAAAGTTCCGAAGCAACTTTTAAAATAGTATCATGATTCTTTGCCTCATTACAGCGTCCGGTATGCCCCACAATGAAAGCATCAGAAGGCAAACTGAATTCTTGGAGTAACTGCTTCTTTCCCTGCTGTGATAGCTTTTTCATATCCATTCCATTATAGATAACCTCAAAGCGTTCTGATATCCTGTTACGTTTTGGAAAAAAGAAATCAAGTGCTGCCACTGAATTTGAGAGTATCTTAGTAGCAAAAACCAAGACCAATCTTCTCATACCAGCATTATAGAGTAAACGAAAAGGTGTCTCTTTAAAATGATTTGTAGAACCACGATAAAATACAATTCTCTTTTTTACTCTTGCCAACCAAGCTATCCCAAGAGGCAACCCTGCAAAATTTCCTGTAAAATCACAAACCGTATCTATCCCTTCATTCTTTAGTAATTTATAAAATCTATAATATTGCTTTCCTAAAATATAAGAAAAGCGCATAGGCAAGACTCTTACCATTCGGGCATATTGGGGATAAAGTTCTCCAAAACCACCCGATTTACAAATCACAATAGCTTCATGTTCTTGATAGTATTCCAAATATCTTAGTAGATAGGTTTCAATGCCACCTTGGTCCAAGGTAGTTATAAGAAAGAGAGTTTTCATCTTAATTGTCAGTCTGAATAAAACATTAAAGCATCCACATAGCTTATTCGTTCTTCAATAATTTGCTGTTGTTCCACATCGTTGCGCTCCCAAATATTTGTATATGGAAACCATCTAAAATAGTTTATAGTATTAGGAACCGCATACGAAGTATCTTTAAAATAGCTTGAAAATTTCAACCCTAACGGCATACATACTGCTATAATAAAAAACAATACTTTCACTTTTTTAAAATAACAACACTTCAAGGCTAAAAATAAAAATTCCACATAATAAAGTAACAGAACAGGTATAATATAATTCATAAATCTGTTGCCTATAGCCGTATTTCCTACAGACAATGATGCAAAGAAAAAGTATGTCATATAGAATTCATTCCCCCAAGAATTACTATTCTTTAGCTTCGTATTATTTATGTATATTACAAGCATAGGAATGAAAACATAAATTAGTATATGCAATATTTTGGCATTTGTATTCAAACTGGCATCTTTATACAATTCAAATTTCTGCACCATCATAGGATTCATCATAAGTACCTCTAAGACAGGTGACAAATAATTGAATATTACAATCGAAATCAACATTAACAAAAATACTTTAAAAAATGAATATTTCACATAACGAAATAATGGAATAAAAAAGGTAACAACAGCTGATGAATGAAATAAAAAGCAGACAAATACCATTAGGTAATATTTTCCCCAATTTCCACTTTTATAAAAGCGCAAAGCATACAAAAAAATAGCAATAGCCAGTACTTCTCTAAGTATTTCCATATTATAATACAAATATAAATATGAAAAATAGAAGAAAACAACAGTAAACTTATAACCTGAATATTTCTTTATCAAGTAAAAAAGAAGAATATTCAATAAAATCGCATGCACGAACTGAAAGAAAAAGAAATCATCCCAAATTATTTTTATCGCACTATTCAATAACAACCATAATGGATCAAATAAAGCATAAGAAAAGATATTGACCTCAAAAAGCGAAGGATATTCTTCAAAATATCGCATATAGCGAACTGTATCTCCCCCCACAACACATCGACATCCAGCCACTCCAATAGCTATTAATAACAATAATCTGTAAGATAGTACCTGATATGCTTTTTTCTTCTTTATATCATATTGATATACACAAAAAGCTGAAAAAAGAAAAACCATTAAATAGAGCATATAGCCTTTTTGTAATGAACACCACCTTTATAAATTAGCAAAGAATAATATCCAGCTAACAAAAACAACATTACTATTCTATAATGTAAGGGTATTGACACATAAATCATAGTAATCGCCATTATAAGGGCAGGAAGAGCTGAAAACAGCAACGTTCGGTATGGAAACTCTATTGGATAAAGCCGATAAGAAAACAACCAACTCAAAGCCAATAGAACAATATTTGTCAACACCATTGAAAAAACAACACCAGACAGTTCTAAATACCTAACCAAGAAAAACAAACTTATCAGATTTACTCCCAAAGCCGACAAAAAAGAAATGGATAAGAAATAGGTTTTAGATAAATATTTAGGACCGATATCAACCAGTTCCTTAACAATTAGAAGGGCAATAGCTATTGCTATGCAACCTACATACCTAGCTGATTCTACAAATTTAGGAGAAGCAAAAGCTACAATCAATTCTTCAGAAAACAAAAATAGACATAATGAAATGAAGAATACAGCTGGAACGGTCATACGGTATAATATAATAAACATTTGTTTATGATTCTTCTTTTTTAAAGTTTCGAACATATACTGATTCCATGCCATCATAAACGTTTGATGTATTAATTGCATTATAGAGCCTATTTTTAATGCCATTGAGAACAGACCTATATGATAAGTATCTAAATATCCTAAAATAAAGAAACGATTGGCATAAGCATTAGTCGCACTACCCACTCTTGCCGGAAACTGAGGTAATGCATATTTTAAAGACAATTTCAGGTATGGCTTTGACAGATGAAAAATGAATAATTTACGCACTAAAAAAAGGGAAAACAAGGACGATAAAGCTATTGCTATTAATTGAGAAAGAAAAAAACCATTTATTCCATAATGCATCACAGAAACAAAGTAATAAACAAAAGAGATCAATAAAAGAGATTTGACAAGTACTACCAAAGTGAAAAATTTATTTTTTTTCTCAAACCGTAATAATATCAAAGTCAAAGTAGATAATACCGAAAAGACCATTTGCATGGCTGCTATTCTGATAGCCATTGCATATTGTTGATTTTCACATAACCAATTGCTTAAATAATCTGCACAAACAGCCACTCCCAGTGAAAGTAGAAACGTTATTGAAAGAATCAAAGAAAAAATAGAAAATAAAAATTTCTTTTTGTCTTCACCTTCATATTCATAATAGAAACGTTGCAAAGATGTTTCAAGTTGCAAAAAGCAAAAAATAGTCACTACCCCTATAAATGTTTGTACCAAATCAATTACACCAAATTCTGTCACAGAAAAGACACTGGCATATAACGGAATTAACAAAAACGACAAAAATCTTTCTAGAGATACTGCCAAGCCAAATGAAAAGAAATTTAATATTAATTCTTTCATAAGCTTACTTTTTCTCCAAAACGTTCGACCCACGAAAAGAAGTCATATTTATATTTAATTTCTTCCGATATAGGAACAATAGGAGTACTCATAAATGACTTCAAATTATTCCAATCATCTTTCCCTATGATAAATATATTATTAGGATGATAAAAATCTGCTTTAACTAAAGACAACTGATTAGTTATTAGTTTTTTTTGAAAGAATAGAGCTTCCATTACTCTAAGTGTCATACCATCTTGTCCTTCTTGCAATATGTCTAATACGGCCTTACATGAAGAAATATATTCCAAGTTTTCTTGATAAGACAAACGTGGCTTCTGCTCTTCTATAGGAAGCTGTTCATCAACAATATGAAAGTAAGGAACTAATTGCATCTTCTCTACCCTATTTTGTATAGTAAACAAAAAGCTGTTTCGACCTTTACTTAAGCCACAAAAGAAAACATCTACCTTTTCTTTTTTAGATTTAGGCAATTGCAAATCCTTAAAATAATATGTAGTATTATAGAACATATTATATTTGTCACAATCATTTGCATCAAAAGACCATAACTCACATCCCCAATTCTTTACTAATTCGGGATCTATACAACAAAAAGCAGGATTCCAGTACCATAGAATAATGCGCTGACCAGGCTGTTTGTTTTTACACAAATACTTGATTACATCCTTGTTTTTAGTCGCGCAAACAATGATTATAGAATAACTACTAAGATTTTTTTTCCAATCACCCAACCACAAATTTCCACTATATCCAACAAGACCAAGAATTCTCCATAATTTCTGATGAAATGAATTTGGAAAATGATACTGTGCACAAGTTGATATATTCCCTTTATTCATTAATTTAGAAAAAAAAACTGAGACTGTGCTTACAGAAATATCCGTTGCCCTATTTAAAAATAATACTTTATCCATATTCTACTTAAAAGAATTGTCACCACCTATTCTGCAACAAGAAATGCTTCTATTTAGGAAGAAAGTTAATATACGGTTTCACAACGAAGCTATCCTCCTCCAATTTTAGAAGTTTTTCTCTTTTTTCCTGAAATGAAAGTCCTGAAGTTCCAATATTATGCAACTTTATTTTCTCATAAAATGCTTCCGTATTACCTATATACTTGATAGGATTTCCTGCAACCATACAGTTATCAGGAACACTTTTTGTGACTACAGACCCTGCTCCAATTATCACATTTGTACCTATTGTCACTCCAGGCATAATCATACAACCTTCTCCTATATAAGTATAATCGCCTATAATTATTTTACCAAAATAATCAATATTTTTATCTTTATACTTTTTTCGTATAGACCACAATCCACCATGTGTGAAAAACATAGTATTAGGTGCTATTCGTACATAGTCTCCTATACTTATCAAATAGGCTTCAGAAGGAAAACGACGGGTTGAAATATAGCAATGTTTACCTATTTTCACCCCAATTCTTCGAGCATATTCTTCATCTGAAAGAAATTTATCTCTGATTTTATCTATTACTTTTTTTAATAACTTCATAAAAACAACAAATTTATAAAACACCAAAAAGCTTTTAATTTATCAAATAAAATTAGATAAGTTAAAAAGTTATCTTTACAATCTCCCATCAATAATCGACTTATCCAACGTACCTTTCACATCGAACAAAACATTAATCTCCTTCAACATTTTTTTCACCTGAAAATGAGAAAACTCATCATGTGCAACGGCTAAAATAGCAGTATCAAACTTTTTCAAAGGAAGTTCATTAACGACCTCTATTTCATACTCATATTTTACTATTTCAGGATTGACCCACGGGTCATACACCATGATATTCACATTATATTCTTTCAGTGAATTATAGATATCAATCACTTTCGTATTGCGAACATCTGGACAATTCTCCTTGAATGTAAAGCCAAGTATCAAAATATTAGAATTTAATACCTGAATACCTTTCTTCAGCATCAACTTCACTACTTGATTAGCTACATACTCTCCCATTCCATCATTCATACGACGACCAGCAAGAATAATTTCCGGATTATATCCAAAGGTTTGTGCACATTGAGCCAAATAATAAGGATCAACACCTATACAATGTCCACCTACCAAACCTGGCTTAAACGGTAAGAAATTCCATTTTGTACTTGCAGCTTCAAGCACATCCTGCGTATCAATACCCATACGGGTAAAAATTTTAGAAAGTTCATTAACAAAAGCAATATTAATATCGCGTTGAGAGTTCTCAATAACCTTTGCAGCTTCTGCCACTTTTATCGTAGGAGCCAAATGAGTACCTGCCGTAATAACCGAGGCATATACCTCATTTACTTTCTTACCTATTTCAGGCGTAGAACCGGAAGTAACCTTTTTGATTTTTTCTACTGTATGAAGTTTATCTCCCGGATTTATACGTTCAGGCGAATAACCTGCAAAAAAATCAATATTAAATCTCAAGCCGGACACCTTCTCTACCACTGGAATACATTCATCTTCAGTTACGCCCGGATATACCGTAGACTCATACACCACAATATCGCCTTTGGATATTACTTTTCCCACAGTAGTACTTGCTCCATATAGAGGAGTTAGATCAGGATTATGATTTTTATCAACAGGAGTAGGAACAGCTACGACATAAAAATTACAGTCACGAATATCCTCGACATCAGCAGTACATTTAAAACCATTAGCTATTGCCGATTGCAGCAAATCATCAGAAACTTCAAGTGTCGCATCATGTCCTGCCATCAAGGCGTCAACACGCGCACGGTTCATATCAAAACCAATAGTCGTATACTTAGTTGAAAACAAACGGGCCAAAGGAAGCCCAACGTAACCGAGACCGATTACGGCTATTTTTACTGTATCCATAAGATTTTCAGTATTTATAAAAATTAAAATGATTCAAAAAAAAGAAGAAAGAGAAACAATCAGATATTCTCCCAATACCACTTGACAGCTTCTTTCAGTCCGTCACGCATACTGTACTTAGGGTTATAGTGAAGTAATTTTTTCGCCTTATCTATGCATGCCAAGGAATGTGGAATATCGCCTAAACGATCTGGACCATGAGTAACCTCAATATTAGCTATCTCTGAATCAAAATCACTCAGAAATTCTTTTAAATAGTCCACTAATTGATTTAAAGTAGTACGTTCACCAAACGCTGTGTTATACACCTGATTTACTGCTTCAGGATTAGTAGTAGTCATCGCCAACATATTCATTTGGACGACATTATCAATATAAGTAAAGTCACGGCTATATTCACCGTCCCCATTGATCACGGGACTTTCGTGAGCTATCAGCTTCTTCACAAACAGAGGAATTACAGCAGCATAAGCCCCAAATGGATCTTGCCGACGTCCAAATACGTTAAAATAGCGCAAACCAATACACTCCATATTATAGGTGCGAGCAAAAACATCCGCATAGAGCTCATTCACATATTTAGTAATAGCATAAGGAGATAACGGCCGGCCTATTACATCTTCTACTTTCGGCAAACTCTTACTATCACCATAGGTAGATGAACTGGCTGCATACATAAAGCGCTTCACACCTGCATCACGAGCAGCTATCAACATATTCAAAAAGCCATCAATATTGACAGCATTCGTAGTTCCCGGATCTTTTATAGAACGAGGCACTGAACCCAATGCAGCTTCATGTAAAACATACTCAGCACCTTCTATTGCCTTCTGACAATCTGAAAGACAACGAATATCCCCCACAACCAACTTGAAATTATTAGGATATTCATTTAACAGAGGAAGTAGATTTTCTATTTTACCTGTAGAAAAATTATCTAAACAAGTAACATTATAATCATGAGTCAAAAGATGCTCACAAAGATTAGAACCTATAAAACCAGCTCCTCCTGTAACTAAAACTCGTTGTTTGTTTTCGCTATTCATATAATATATATCATAAACTTATTTTTCAACCTCAATATATCAATACAGAATTTCAGAATAATCAAATAACCATTCACTATTTCTTAAATTAGGATGTGCTCTATCTTTTCTCACTTAAAATCACATTTTCTGCTGGTATTCTCCAATCAATATTTAACTCCGGATCATCCCATGCTAAAGCACATTCACTTTGGGGAACATAAAAGTTATCACACTTGTATTGAAAGACCACTTCTTCACTCAAAACGGAAAAACCATGAGCAAAACCTCGTGGAATAAAAAGCTGACGATAATTATTTTCTGTTAACTCAACTGCTACATGTTGTCCAAAAGTAGGAGAACCTTTTCTTATGTCAACAGCAACATCCAGCACTGTTCCTTTCACTACACGGACTAATTTACTTTGGGCAAAAGGAGTTTTTTGAAAATGCAATCCACGAATAACACCATAAGACGATTTGGATTCATTATCTTGTACGAATGTCGTTTTACAAACTTTTTCTTCAAACTCTTTCTGATTGAAAGACTCAAAAAAACAGCCACGACCATCTTTAAAAAGACGAGGTTCAATGATTACAACACCTTCAATTAATGTTTTTAGAACTTCCATATTATTAAGAGGCAGCTTTTATTCATCAATATATTCCCACGGATAAGGATTATCCACCACATTCTGGAACTCCTCAATAGCTTCTTGCTGTTCAGCAGTGAGTGATGTAGAATCCCAGGAAGCAATGATAGTACGACCTTCGTCAGCCAAAGGATCGTCAAATACCTCACCATAGCAGGCGGTGAGCAGACGAAGTTTCAGTAACGAAGCGGGAAGAGCATCAAGAATATCCCAACAACGATCCAAGACCTCCTGGATATGTTTTTGTTTTTCACCGTGATCAATAAATGAGGCACTATAGCCCATCAGAAGAGCAAGACAAACATTAGCCTGTTCTTCAACTGTAGAACCTTTGGCACCGGAATTATACAAAGCCGTAGTCAGGCGATAAACTTCACCGTTACGACGGGAAAGGTCGTCGCTATAGACCGGATTACCGTCCATACCTAAATACATCAGATCGTGCGCTGCACGCTGAAGAGCTAAGTGTTTCTTCAGAAAGAGACATAATGATTTATGATTTATAATTTGTGATTTATCAGCTGTTCAATAGCAACGGCTGATCGTCAATTATTTGATTACTTCTATAAGATCCGGATGAATGGTGGCAAGCGCAACGGCAATAACACCTTGTATCTCGATAACCACACGGCGGTCACGCGCGCCTTTTACTTTCAGGAAGACGCCTTCCTGACCCTCGAAGTCACCGCCCGTGATACGGACTTTGTACCTTTGGACAGATTCAACTCATCAGGTTGGAAATACATGAGATGATCATTGTAAGTACCGGCTACTGCAATAAAGCGTTGCATCTCACTGTCGGAGATAATGATTTTCTGACCGCTACGGGTATCCGTAATGTATTGCAAATAGCTTACCTGCGATTTGATACGCTTCACCTCGGAAGGACGGGCATGGACAAAAAGCAGGTTATGTACAACCGGAACCAAAGCACGGACTTTCTTACCTTTCTTTATGCTGATCTTGTATTGCATGGGAACGAAACAACCCATTTTCTCTTTTTCAAGAAGACGCATGGCATCAGGCTCTCTACGGTATGTGGCACGCATGGCGTACCATATTTCGGTCTCTTTGTCCGCTTCCATATCAGGGGCTATTTCAGAAAAGGGTGTTCTCCCGGGGCTTTGACACCCTTGCATAAGCTTGAATTTCAATCACTTGTGAACACTTTATGTAAGATATGGCAAGTATTGTGTTCCTCTTGCCAATTGTTTTTCGCTAGTTGTTCATTACCTTGTTTATTTTCGCAGGTAAAGAGCTATAAACGAATGTATTAAGCGAATAATTCGTCTTTTAATCGTTCGTTTAAAAGGCACGTCGGAAAGCAATTTTCACACTAAGATTCTTTCAATAAGAAAGTAATCGCAAAATCACAATTTTATTTCAGAGATAACTGCTATGTATTAGTAATATATATAGGCAAAAAGAAAATATTTAGTATTTCTTTATCAGAATATTTTGTTGTTTCATTTCCGGGCATTATCTTTGTGCACATTAAACGAACGATTAAAAAACCACCCAATTTACAATAATCATTATTGACACCACATTCATCACCCACCTCACCTCCTATTTAATCACCCTTAAAGTACTATCCTGAAAGACTCTCAAAAAACACATCCCCATTATAATAATGTACACGCGCACACACACCTACAGGCGTGTATTTTCCTACTTTTCATTAGACCTTGTTACACACATTCTATAAATAATAGGTAGCGGGTCCCCATACCTATTTACCATTCCGTGTGTAACACATGGAACAAAAAACATTCACTTTTTCAGACGGAAACAACAGATATTACAGATAGAACCGTTAATTTTGCTTTCGAATAGCGAATTTAAAATAAATTACTAACTTCTAAAATTGTGATTTTATGACTAAAAAAACACAATCTTGAGTATTGAGCTCATTAACAAGGATCATTACAGCATCGAAATCGAGAGAAAAGAAGACAGGGTCAATATCCTGTTAGTTGAAAATGAAGCGTTTGGAGAACGGATTCTGGTCGGGGCAGAAGAAAGGAGGAGTTCCTCACTCCATGGATAAACATGCTCATCCGCCACAAAAAAGAAGCGGGAATCAAAGGAACCATGGATCTGGCAAGGAAACTGGAGCACATCGCGCGCTTTGAAAAGGGAAAGCAGGAAAAAGGATTCCTGACACTGAAAAGCATTAATACTGATATCATTAATCTGAGAAAAGCGCTTCTGGAAAAAGAGGAGGAAGCGAAAAAAAGAAAGAAAAATAAGTGAACAGACTAAATTGTGCAAAAACGCCTTTTTATTGCTACAAGGCGTTTTTGCCATTCTGAATATTATCCCCTACTTCGCGGCGCCGATAAGGCGGATTTAAATAACTAAAAAACAAATGGAAAATATTCCGGTTACCGCATACAGCGGATTCAGCAATGTCCGGGGAGAGATTACACTCCGGAAAGTAATTGAGAACATCACAACGGGGATACATGCGAAAAGCGTATCCAAAATCAGACTGTTAGTAGGACAAGGAAAGATGGAAGAGGCGAATAATGTGAAGAAGCAGCTGCCTTTCTATACCGTCACGGCGGGATATCGGGAGAAAAGACAGGCATACAGCGTGATAAGATACACGCACATCACCCTGCTGGACATTGACGACCAGCCCGAAGAGAAGCTGGAAGAGCTGAGAGGGAAAATCAATGGGGATCCCGACACGCTGGCCTCTTTCCTGACTCCAAAAGGACACGGGTTCAAGGTCTTCGTGTTCCTGAAAACGGATTATGCCACCCGGCTAAGGGCTACGTTAGCCGCAGAAGAAAAAGTAGGATTCAGCACGTTGGAAAAACATCACCTGGCCATGTACAACGCCTGCAAGGAATATTATGAAAAGTTGCTCGGCGTGGAAGTGGACGGAAGCGGAAAGGACATATCAAGGGGGTTCTTCACCTCCTTCGATGAAGGCGTACCTGAATGAAGGACTGCTGAAAGAGGTGGACGAGACACTGACAAATATCATTCCACCCGAAAAGCCACAGCCGGGGAGAAGGAAAGTGATAAGTGGTAAAGTGGTGAGTGATAAGCCGGAGAATGAAGGGAAGCCCAAGAGCGGGAATAAACCGGAGGGCAAGAAAGCAGAGGCCGGTAAACCGGAAGCCGAGCCGTGGGAAAAGATGGAATTCAACAAGGCGGTGCTCTCAGTAAAGAGAATATCAAAGTTTGAACCGGGAAACCGGGACAGCTTCATGTTCGCACTGGGCAACAAGTGTTATGCAAAAGGACTGGAAGAGGAAACCGTGATACGCCTGGCACAGGAAAAGTTAGGCAGTGAGGAGTTTGATGTGGCGGCACCCATACGAAACGCGTATATTTATACCGACAAGACGTATGAGGCGCTCGGGAGAAAGCAAGAAAAACCGGACACCATAAACCAGGTACTCGACTTCCTGAAAACACATTATGACTTCCGAAGGAACGTGATACTGGACCGTCTGGAATACCGCAACTTCAACGAGAAGGAAGAAAGATGGAAAGGCAGGTTCCGCCCCATGAGGACAAGAAGCTACAACGCCATCTTCCTCGACCTGCAAGTGGCGGGAATCAAGTGCTTCCGAAATTACCTGCAGACGGTCATTGACTCTTCATACCCCAGGGACTTCAATCCCTTCACGGAGTATATCGGGAAACTGAAACCATGGGACGGAGTGACCGATTACATCGGCCAGTTGGCGGATACCGTACAGGCCGAAGACCAGGAGTTCTGGAGGAAAAGTTTCAGGAGGTGGTTCGTGGGAATGCTGGCCTGTGCATTGCAGGACGACACCGTGAACCACCTGGTAATCATACTCTACTCCGAACAGGGAAAGGGAAAGAGCACATGGATAAGAAGGCTGCTGCCGCCCGAGTGGAGGGAATATTACCGGAACGGAATGGCCAACCCCGAAAACAAGGACCATCAGCTGCTGCTCAGCACACACCTCATCATCAACATGGAAGAGTTCGAAGGGGCAAGGGTCGGAGACCTAGCGGGGCTGAAGAGGGTAATCACACAGGAGAGCGTCACGGAACGGAAAGCGTACGACGCGCAGGCGTACACCTTCATACGGCACGCATCCTTCATTGCCAGCACCAACAGCCGCCAATGCCTGCAGGACATAGGGGGAAACAGACGGTTCCTGCCCTCATCCATCATTTCACTGGATTACAGGACACCCGTCAACTACGAGGGAGTATACGCGCAGGCGCATGCCCTGCTAAAGCAGGGGTACCAATACTGGTACGAAGGAGAAGAGATAGACGAGCTGAACCGCCACAACGAGCTGCACCGAATGAAGGATCCGGTGGAGGAAAACCTGCTCGTATACTTCCGGAAGCCGGAGCCCGGAGAGACCTGCGTGAAATGGATGCCCGCAGCCACCATACTCAGTAAGATAGCCATTTACGGAAAGATACAGGTGAACAGGCAGACGATACAGATACTGGTGATGTCGCTCGAAAAATACGGGTTCAGGACAAGAAGGAACAGTCAGGGAAGCACCGAATATGAAGTGATAGACCTGCAAAATGATGAGGTAAACAATGGATTCAGGGAAAAGAACCGGGATGAAAAGGACGGGAAAGACGATAAGGAAGAGGGAGTATTGCCGTTTTAAATTTCGCATACTCTCTATTTATCAGTTGACAAGGGAACAAGGGGAATAGAGGATGAAAAGGTTTCTTGAAAGTAGAGTTATCATATAATGTAACGGGTGATAAGAAATAATGTAATGTAGGATTACATATATTCTTATCACTCGTTACATATATTGGCATTTTCTTTACAAAAAGTGCACCAATATTGCATTCGCCGGATTCAAACTATCTAAGGCTCACCGAGATACTTGAATATAAGTTTCACTTCAAGGGGCAGATAAGAATGGCGGTTCTTGTTATAACCCGCTTCCTTCAGTTCCGCCATCAGTTGCCTGTTAGCATAAATCCACCGGCGAAGAAGTTGTAGGGCGGTAGTAATACATACACCGGGATTGTAAAGCATGGCAAGGTCGGCTTTGGTATAAGCGCGGACAGGGACTTTTTCATCTAAGTTTTCTTCTTTCATAAGTTTGTTTTTTAGTGATTTACATGGTATAAAGGTACTCATTTACAGCGACAACAGAAAGGAATAAAGAAGGTATTACTTCTCATTTAGATTCTCTTTTTTTCATACAAACTCAAATAGCTTCAAGCGGAAAGTGGAAGGGAAAAGAACGGGGTATATTTGCAATGTCCAAAGGGGAAAAGAGCGAAAATCTTCCGGCAAGCCCATGATGGCAGAGCAAATTAAGAAAAGCATGAGAAGAGGATTCGGACAGCTTTCCCAAAAGGATCATTAAATAACCTTGTTTTTTAACTTTAAAAAAATGATTGATTATGGGAGTACCATTCAAAAAGATTCCGCGGAGAGATCCGCGAAAGGAGGATGCGGTGGCAAAGTTTTATCCGCAACTGGTAACGTTAGGGGACAATGCCGACCTGGAAGACGTGGCGTACGTGATGAAGGAGAAAAGTTCACTCACCTTGGGAGATATCAAAAGTGTAATCACCAACTTTGTAGAGGCGCTGATTGACAAGCTGTATGGCGGACAATCAGTGAACATCAAGGATTTCGGGGTGTTCAGCCTGTCGGCGCGGACCGTCGGAGTGGAGAAAAAGGAGGATTGCACGGCTAAGAACATTAAGGCCGTGAAAATCAATTTCCGACCGTCAACCACCATCAGACCGGATGTGACGGCAACACGTGCCGGACAGAAAATTGACTTCTACGATTTGGAGGCATTGGTAAACAAGGACGGAAGTTCGTCAGGTGACAACTCTTCCGGTGACCAGGGAGGATCCGGTAGCGGCGAGGGAGGACTGGATGAAAATCCGCTGGGTTAAAATATCACTAATCATTTAATCAAAGAATATGAAAA